>Ga0209268_1000074_pt1 | contig 50902 bp, 50 predicted proteins | sample GraSoiAngelo_143_FD_185900 | JGI IMG/M metagenome (GOLD analysis project Ga0209268, IMG submission 185900) | Grasslands soil microbial communities from the Angelo Coastal Reserve, California, USA - 14_1009_02_30cm (SPAdes) (version 2) | ecosystem: Environmental > Terrestrial > Soil > Grasslands ... | reverse complement strand
TGTCGCGGCAATCCTGCAAGGGTTCTTTCTTTGCAGTTGTCGTATGGTCCTCAAAATCTTCAGTTCGTCGTAGAGCCGTAGCCCGTATCCGCTCTTGATTTCTAGGGTTGTTGTGCCAGATTCCATAGCAATGTTGAGCCGGTGCTGGGCTATCGAGAGCAGTTCTGCTTGACTGCTTTCGCGAGTTCTGTTTACTGTTTCCATGATTCCACCACCTTTCTTTAGGATGTCAAGATAGGAAGCTCCTTCCTGTCGCAGCTGGAATTCTTCTTCTCGCGAGCCATGAAACACTAGATGTGTGTGGGGATCAACGAAGCCTGGAAGAACGATCTCCCCGGCGGCGTCTAGTTGCCGTGGCGCTGAATACTTGCGTTCTAGTAGTTGGGAGGAAGATGACTCGATGATCCTTCCATTGTCGATTGCCACTCCGCCTTCGTCAATTATTCCTAGATCGTTCTGTTCTGATCCATTGACCGTTATCGTTTCTTTCGAGTTGAGTATGAGGAGGTCTATTCGTCGTTTCGTACGCTGCTTCCCTCTTCAGGTGCTGGCATTGGGTCCGGGACAGGTCTTAGGAGTTAGAGGACCAGTCTTCCATCTACCATGAGAGCCGTGCCATCGATGTCGATGGTCGGCTTGGTAAGTGTCCCCGAGAATTCAAAACTACTGTCGTTTAGACCACCGTTGCCCTTGTTGGCGCCAATTCCGATGGTGGCGGTTCCGAGTGCCAGCTCGTCACTTGGATACCCGATGAGTTCGATTTTGGGGTTCAGTCCTATTGCAAAGTGGCCGATCGAATCCTTGTCTCCTTGCGTAGCCTCGAACACTTCTCGGAAGACGTCTTCGTATCTCTTAGCGTGAAATTCTCTGACACGTCCCTTTTCGAAGATGAGTTGCAAGTCGGCTATCAAACGTCCCTTCAATGCTCTAGGCGTGTCGAACACGACAGTTCCCCGACCAGAGGTCTCAATCGGAGCGACTTCGACCTTTCCTGACGGGAGCTGGGTTGAGACAAGCCCTCGAGCCATATCTTCCTCGTCAACGATCCCGTCCTGAACATGCACCGGTCTCTTGCTAACGTCGAACCTGATATCTGTGCCAAGCTTCGAGGTGACGTGAACTCTTGAGCCGCGCTCGAGGCGACTCGCGATCCTCTTTCCCAGCTCGGTAATCTTCGGGTAATCGACTCGTATTGCGTCCTCAGTGCTCTTGAGCCACCGGCTGTAGTCGAAGCCGTAGGCTCTGGCTCTCTGTGGGGTGACATCGCCGAGTAGAACCTGTAACGATCTGATTTTCCTCTCGACGGTCTTATCGAACACGGGCTTGTCGCCCTCGTACAAAGGCTCTAGGCGCGATGAAGGCACTTCTCTGAACCTCGTAGGGTCTTCCGGTCCTCCGAGTCCGATCCACACCGTGGTACTCTCGATCGCGTTCAGCATGTGTCGAGGGGTCTTGCGCATGTACTGCTCCGGTATCTCTTCCAAGGCCTTCCACCAGAGACGGTCCGTCATCAGGGTGACTAACGGCTTTGCTCCAGTCCTGAGACATTCGAGCGCAATGTCGCTTGCTAGGTCTATCGTGTGTTGCCATGTCTCGATTAGGACCATATCATCTTCATGGATTCGCAGAGAGGTCTGAACTATTCGCCTGGCTATGGAATCATCCGGCAAGCAGAGACCATTCGTAAATGAGTTTCATCGCGTAGATAAGCGTTGAACGTGTCGAATGGACTCTCGACACGAGAAAAGGCAGCTGCCTAGAGATGTTGTCTCATCTTTCTGTGGGTAGTCATCGAGTTATTCTCGGAGGAATGGTGTAGAAAAGGGGTCAGGACCCTGAGTTCTCTCAGTGAGCCCAAAATGGTCAGTTTAGGAGGGCCGGATGAAACAGACGTGGGCTAGTGTACTTCGGCTCCCTTCTCGAAATCACCCTTTTTCCTTAGATGAACAACCGACTCCAACAGCGAAGATCGCAGTTTCATTAACACCGTCGATTCCCAGCTCTCTCTCAATCGAGAGGTCGGAAATTACTCCAATGCAGAATGCACCAAGTCCGAGTGCTGTCGAGACTAGGAGAAAGGATTGGGAGATATGCCCAGCGTCAAGTAGGAAGGCCCGATAGACTCTCGGGATTCTATACTTCCAGGCTGTTCTCTCTACGACAGCGGTCATTAAGAATAAGACGCTGGCGTTTCTTGTCCATGTCTGCCCTGCGGAGAAGGTTACGCATCTTTCTCTGAAGTCGCCGGCCTTGACAAGTTCGAGGGAGTGGTCTTTTACGGAGTAATGGTAGATCCCTCGGCGAACGCCCTCGACATTGTTGACGACGGCGTAGGATTCTATTGGGTGGCGGGCTCCCGCTGATGGGCTGGCCTTGTGGAGGAGGTGGCCGAATTCTCGGGTCTTGTACATCGACAGTCTTCCCCAGGTGTAGAAAACGATTCTAGACAACTGTTTCAGACTTATCGATCCTCCCGAAAAGTCTCTTGTCGTGTGTCGAAGGCGGAAGGTCTCGAAGAGCGGCGCTTCGGCCCCGGAGTCTGGAAGAAGTCTGATCTTCGGACGCTCAGGATACGTCTTGTAGATAGGAGGCTGTTTCCTGCCCTTCAGATACTTCTCGTAATAGTTCCTAATCTCTTCGGGTGAAGAATATGACTCATCGAGCTTTGTAGCAAAATGATAGTAGCGCGACGCATTCGGCCACAACCACTTCTTGCCAAATCCATTTTCTAGTTTGTCTTGCTCTGAACCCTCAGCAATGAGAAGGCCGTGATCGCGAAGGTTGCGAATGGAATCGACTATTGACTCTTCGGTGTATTCGGCGAGATCCCTTGACGCTTGAGCGACGGTCCTCCATCTGCTGAAGTAGTCTAGTAGGAGAACTGTATCAGGCCCTCCTTGGAAACTCTGTCTTGTTATGTAGTTTTCAAGCACTAGTTGTCGGCCTTGGAAATATATCACGATGTGCGGTGAGGTTCTCATTCTTAGGCCGATATCTTTCTCTCGCCTTTCTGCGATGGGTACCAACTGTTTTGGCCGGTAGCGGGGATCAGAAACTGTTATATTTCATATCCGTCGCAGTTCAATGAGGATATCCGTATGAACAAGAAGGTAAAGCGCAAGAAGATCAACGCCTCAGTCAAGCCACTGAGAGCTGTTCCGCGGCTGCCAGCCGGAAAGTGGACTTCTACACTCGATTCGTAGTACGAATTATTGCCTCGTGTAGGATTGCAAGCTTTCCAAGAGGTCCTAGTCCGGACCCCGTCCGGGGTCTATAGCTTAAGTTTCTCCCGGATAATGGGGTGATGACTCATTCAGACCGGCTCCTCCGAATCCTATCAGTATCAATGAATGGAATTTTCTGAGAAGGCGGCTGATCTGAGGTTTGTATATCGTTGCAGTGCGGTGTGTCTGCTCCTTGAACTCTTCAAAGGTCCCATCGAAAGACCCGGCAAGTAGGAGTAATGCGTACTCTTCGTAAGGGTCTCCGAGGACAGTGAAGGCGCCTGATCCTAGGTCCCTCCTTCTGAGGAGTACTAAGGGGAGTCTAACCCTGTTAGGTGCGGTGTCGGGGAGAGAGGCGGCCAATTCCTTCAGCTCCTCGGGTTTCATTCTTATCGTGTCGCCAGAGACCGAGGAAACACTCGGGGAATTATCAGCTAGAAGCTCTTGCAGGGTTCTTCTCATCTTTGGGAGGTGAGAGTTTAGCCGTTTCAGCTCGTCTCGAAGCACCACGTCAGTGAATCTGTCTCGTTCCAGCAATCAACGCCCCCTATCTGGCTCCGAGGATCATACAGTGGTCATATTCGAATGGGTCGAGTCTAACCATCTCTGTTATGGTGTGGCCCTTCTTTTCGAGAACTTGCTTCTCCAGGCGAAAGATCGTTGCTGGGTCTTTCGAAACGTCGACGCTCCGAGCCTTCACGGCCATCAAAAATTCTCCTTTCTCTACGAGATACATGTTGATGTTTTCTGAAAGAATTCTTGCCTGATCGGGCTGGGCAACATCGGAATAGATGGCATCAACGGCCTGGACAACGCTCCGATATCGTCCAGGAAATCTGGCATCTCCAAATATCGGGGTCATGTTGCGCCGATTTTTCGATGTGTTGTTAATGAGGTCTCGAAATGATCTCTGCGCGAATTCTACGCAATACACTCTCCCTCTTTCGCCTACGATATCGCTTACATGACTGGCTGTGGTGCCACTCGCAGCTCCGAGGTACAGAACCTTCTTACCTGTAGCAATTGGAACTTTTGATAGTCCTTTAAGAATCGCGGCGGCTAGCTTGCTTCGAAAAGGGTCCCAGACCCGAAACTCCTCATCGCCTATCCTTACGATGTCCTCGCCGTAGACGGTAGTCCCGGGAGTCAGGCTGCGCGTAGCCAGTCGTTCCTTTCCCTCTCTGGCCACCGTGTATATCCCTTTGAACTTCTTGTGAGGGTTGACTCCACGGTTTTCCATGCTCCCTATGGCGGGGTGGTCCTTGATAACGTCCCTTCAAGTCTACGATCTTCTTTTCGAGCGATGCCTTTAGACGCTCTCCTCTGTTCTCTCCTCCAAAGGCGTCCATTCGCGCGGCTATGGCGAGCTTCCCGGCGACGGCCCTTGCGATCTTTCCCCTAAGCCATTTCGGGGATTGATGGATTGGGCCATACTGAAAGATTATTCCATGTTTCGGGGGGCGCGCGCCAGTCTTGATGGTCCGGAAGAGGGCCTTTTCTGCGCCAAGCACTTGGAGCGTGCTTGCAGGCATCTTCGCGATATTTTCTAGGCCTCCAGCCATGGAGATGAGTTTGGCTGAGAGGACTGCGCCTAGGACGGATGTCATGTTGGGAGCTACTTGTTCCATGATCTTGTCCGTGTATTTTTCCGCAGCTTCTCGGGTTCCGTAGAGTTCCGCGACGGTTCTGCAGACCTCTTGCAGCCATTCCAAATCTGGGGATGAGATCTGGGCTCCTGAGGATTTCTTTGCGGACTCGGATATTTCCGTGGCTCTTTCTTGGGGTATTCCCAGTTTGGTGAGGGCGTCGTGGGTGAACGATTCCCGTGAACCGAGGCTCTCGACTAGGCGAATGTAGGTGTCGTGCTTTTCTACCAAGCGATCCAGTTCGGGAAAGTGGAGCCCATACCATTCTCTCACCCTACCCGCGAGTAGGTTCAAGATCTTGTCCAGATCTTCTATGGCACGGACGGTCTGGATGGCGTAGAGATCACGCTTTGTGGTTACTTCCGCAATCGCAGTCTTGGCGAGTTCGAGTGAGACATCTCTCACGAATTGTTCGTACTCATCTTTGGATTCTATTATCCTAAGACGTACAAGAATCGATGGTAGCCGGTTTCGAAGCTTGGAAATTGTGGGGTCGTTCTCGTTCTGCACAATTTCTCCTCTGACTAATGACCTGGCAAGTGTCGCGAGAGGCTCTGTATCCACCGTTACAGTTTCGAGCTCTAGTTCCGAGAGTCTGCGACCAAATGCAAATGACGATTCGGGCAGCTTGCCGTCTTGGACCTGCTTTAGTTGAATGGCTGCATCGCTTGGGTTGCGTGGAAAGAGTGATTTCTCTGTAAGCTTGCCGGTCTTGTCGACTAGAAACAGTCCTGCTGGGGAATCTATCAGATATGCCTTCAAAGGGCCTCTCCCGATCGTGACGGGGATAATGTACCAGGATAGGCTGGGGGCGCGAAGATAATTAGCGAAGCGATTCTGCTCTGTCTCTGAGCCATTTGGGACCTGACCTCTCGGTTGAGTTTGCTGGTATAAAGCTCCCCAACCCGACGATCTTGGCCTCCGGGATTCTTGGTGTCTCGGGTGAGATTATGATTCGGGCCAGCAGGGCTGGAGCGGGGGCCGTTGTCAGTAAGTCATTCAATGTGAAAGGTAGAGAGGGCTATAGGAATCCATCATTCATTGAGGTTCAAGGCGGCTTTCTCAACGCTCTCGGGATTCCCAACCCTGGTATGGAGGAGATGCGGGAGGAGGTTGAGACTGCGTCAAAGGCGGGCGTTCCGGTTATTGCAAGTGTGTTCGGCTTCGACGCGGAGGAATTTGCCGCAGCGGCAGCAATGGGCGAGAAAGGTGGTGCAATAGCGGTGGAGCTGAACGTCTCCTGCCCCCACGTGAGGGAAGTCGGGGTCGAGATTGGCCAGCGGCCAAAGGTCGTCGCTGAGGTCACTCAGGCGGTGAAGGGTCGCGTGAGAATACCGGTGTTCGTGAAGCTGAGCCCAAACGTCACAGACATTACCGAGGTGGCAAAGGCTGCCCAAAGTGCTGGGGCGGACGCGGTTACCGCAATAAACACTGCTCTAGGAATGGCGGTGAATGTGGATTCAGCCTATCCGATTCTCGGAGGAACCCTCGGCGGCCTCTCGGGTCCGGCTCTGCATCCTATCGCTGTTCGCGCAATCTATCAGATCAGGCGTGCAGTTGACCTTCCAATAATCGGTGTTGGGGGAGTCCAGGACTACAGAGGCGCATTGGAAATGATGATGGTAGGTGCTTCGGCAGTCCAGATCGGTAGCGCCGTCACCAGTCGGGGCCTAGAGATATTTCGAGATGTGACTACCGGTATGTCGAAGTTTCTCGAACAGAGAGGGCTGAGTTCTATCCGTCAAGTCGTCGGGATAGCCACTCATCGTGGCACGGTTGAGTCATAGGGTCATAGTCGCCCGAATACAATGAAGAGGTAGAAGGTCAGAACAGCTGCCATGACCAGAATGAAGGTTCTGCTTTTCGCTCGGGACGATCTCTTGTAGGCTACTCGGCACTTGTCACTGCAGAAATCCTTGCCCATATCGACTGGGGTTCCACAGCTGTTGCAATGTCTGTGTCTCGGAAGAGCGGGAGGGTCTCCGCGTTGATATTTAGACAAGGTTCACCGATTCTCGAGATTACGGAGACGACCGTTGGCTTTGTAGGTAGGTCGCGAGCATTGATGCTATCTCTTCTAACATCTCTTTGTCCCGCAGTGTAAAAGCCGACAGTCGATTGCTATCGATGTCTATTTCTCCCAACACCCTCCCGGCTCCTTTTATCGGAATGACTATCTCAGATCTGGTTGAGGGAAAGCACATCAGATAGCGCGGGTCCTTGTTTACATCAGGAACGATAATTGTACTCTCTTGCTTTGCTGCTAGGCCGCATATCCCTTGTCCTATGGGAATTGTCACGTGTTCGGTCTCAGCTTCTCTCGCATAGGCCGCTAACACCAAGTTTTCCTCTTTGACTAGGTAAATCCCAACCCAGTCGTAATAGTCGGAAGTCTCTCGTAGGAGTCGAACTACAGTCTTCAGTGCCTTATCGGGAGACTCGTTTGAGAGTGCAAGTTGCAATTGCCATATGACGTGGGATTGACTCCTATCATGCTGAACGGACGCCATAGATTGCGACACGAACAGTGGACCCCGTCTAGGGTTATTATATCATTGTCAACCACACTTTGGATAGGTCTCTTGAATAAGATCGAATGGCTCAAGTGGGGGCAAACTGCCTTTGACAAGGCCCGGTCCTCAGGGAAACCAATCCTGCTCGACATTACAGGATCTTGGTGCCATTGGTGTCACGTTATGGACGAGACGTCGTACTCTGACCCGGCCGTCATAAGTACGGTCAACAAGAACTTCATTCCCGTCAGGGTTGACACAGACGAAAGACCCGATGTTAACCGTCGATACAATCTGGGAGGCTGGCCCACTACCGCCTTCCTCGACGGCGATGGAAGAATAATCACAGGCGGCACCTACATTCCCCCACAACAGTTGAGGGAGGTACTGCATTCCGTTCTGGACTTCTACTCTACCAACAAGGATAGAATTAGGAGCAAGCTTCAAACCCCACATGTCCACATATCCAAGGATGAGCCGCTCTCAGACAGGATCTCCAGAGATATCGCTACAACCATCGCGGTAAATTTTGACATTGACTACGGGGGTTTTGGTTTCGAGCCTAAGTTTCCACACCCAGAGGCGCTTGAATATGCCCTGGTAAGGTATCGATATTACAATGAGAAGGAGATGCTTACGCTAGTCGCGAAGACTCTCGATCGGATGGGCAGCGGCGGAATCTATGATCAAGTAGAACAGGGTTTCTTCAGATACTCGACTACTCGCGACTGGTCAGTACCACACTTCGAGAAGATGGCGGAGGACAACGCAAAGCTCCTCACCGTCTACCTCCACGCCTTCCAGCTCACCGGCAAAGCATCATACAGAGATAAGGCCGAAGGAATCGTGAAGTATGTCCAGACGAGCCTCTCGGATGTCGAAAATGGAGCTTTCTTCGGAAGCCAAGACGCCGATGAAAATTACTACAAGCTAGACCTAGTTGGACGGCAGAGACAGACTGCCCCGAACGTCGACAGGACCATGTACACCAACTACAACGCGCTCCTAATCTCGTCTTTTCTCTTAGCCAGCGCCATCCTAGGAAGACAAGATATTGGGAGATTCGCGCTAAAGACCCTAGACCACATACTGGACTTGGGCAAGCAAGGTGGGCTTCCGTTTCATTATTGGAGAAAAGAAACCGGTCCGGTGCTGAAAGGTCTCTTGACTGACTATGCTACCCTACTAGTCTCGCTCTTGGATGCCTACGAATATTCTGCAAAGTCAGAGTACTTGTACGAGGCCACCAGGATCGCCGACGATTGCATTAAGACCCTGAACCACGAAGAAGTGGGAGGTTTCTACGACATTCCACCTTCCGATTCATCCCTGGGAGAATTAAGGAATCGAGACAAGCCAATCGACGAGAACAGCCTAATCGCGATCGGACTCCTTAGACTATCATGGCTCACTCAACAGGTGCGCTACTCGAATGTCGCCGCCAAGACCCTAAAGTTGTTCAATCAAGACTACGAAAGATACGGGCTCTCCGGAGCCATCTACGCGCTTGCACTGGACCTGCACATCAATGGCCCGATCGGCATCACAATCATCGCCAAGCAGAAATCGAAGGAGTTCACAGCCTACAAATCCAAGGCTCTGAGCGTCTACTCTGCAAAAAGATACTTACTCTACATGGACCCGATTCGAGATTCGGATCAAATCGTGAATCTCGGATACAACGCCAAGTCAACGCCCGTCGCCTACGTCTGCGTGGGAAAAACGTGCGGTCCACCTATACATGATCCTCTCCAAATCGAAAACTCTGTCTCATCCTTGGTAGAAGCGAAACCAGTCGCCTCCTAGGACCCACCCTTGGATTCCCCAAACATTCTGAATCATACTATCTCTAAGCTAACAGACTAGTCGTCGGTCACGAACTTGTCGAAACCAGATCTCATCCTATACAACGGTCGTATTTACCCGGATGCGAAATCGAGGTCTAGATTCGAGGCTCTGGCAGTCTGGAAAGGGAGAGTGACAGATATTGGGTCAAGCCAAGAGATTCTGAAGCTCAGAGCAAGAGCCACAACTACGATAAACCTGCGTGGCAAGGCGGTCCTGCCCGGGTTCTGCGACTCACATATCCACCTTCTCAGCTACGGAATGCTGCTCCGAACACTTGACCTCTCAAAGACACGGTCCATTGAAGAGATGAAGCGGCAAGTCGCAAAAAGAGCTTCATTGTTGAAGCCTGACGAGTGGATTCTGGGTAGAGGATGGGATGATGAGAAACTTCGAGAGCATCGCTATCCCGAGAAGCACGATCTTGACCACTCAACATCAAATCCTGTTTTTCTCAAACGGGTCTGCGGTCATGTGGCTGTAGCCAATTCCAAGGCTCTCTCCCTCTCCGGAATCGACAGCGATACGCCGGAGCCAGAAGGAGGAGTTGTTCTCAGGGATTCTCGCGGCGCGCCCAACGGGGTTCTTAAAGAACGAGCCCTAGAGCTGGTCGAGCTGGCTGTTCCGCAGTCCATGAAGGAGATAAAAAAATCCCTTGTTCTTGCCGCTCGAAGATTAGCAAGGCTGGGCTTGACATCTCTCCATTGCATCGTGAACGACGCCAACGAACTGAAAGCACTCCAAGAGCTGAAGCGCGAAAGAGAGATTCCGCAGTCGATCTACGCAATAGTGCCAGTCAAACTGCTGGATCAACTAGTCTCATTGGGTCTATCAACACAGAGAGGCGAAGAAGCGTTCCGGATCGGGGGCGTGAAACTGTATCTTGACGGGTCTCTTGGAGCACGCACAGCCGCACTCACCTCACCATATAATGACAATCCCGTTTCCAACGGTATGCTAACAATGAGTCGTGAAGAACTCAAGCGAGTGGCCATGACATCAAGCGAAGGAGGCTTTCAGCTCTGTATCCATGCGATTGGAGACAGAGCAGTCGAGCTTGCAATTCAGATCATCGAAGAAGTCTTCGGACCACTGAAGTGTAGGAAATTCAGGCACAGGATTGAACATGCGTCGTTGGTTAGCGGAACATCCATACTGAAGATGGGCAAGCTAGGCATAATCGCCTCAGTGCAGCCGAGGTTCATCTATTCGGATTCTTGGGCGGAAGAACGTCTGGGAGCTAGCCGAATGCACAGTCTCTATCCCTTCGCCTCAATGACTCAAGAAGGAATCCTACTGACAGCAGGCTCCGATTGCCCAGTGGAAGACCCGAACCCTTTTGAAGGGGTCTGGTCAGCAACCGCGCGTCCAGGCCTGGAAGGCAAAGAGAGGTTGACAGTGAGCCAGGCTTTAGCCGCTTACACGATAAGCGCGTCATTCGCCTCGTTCTGCGAAGAGTCAAGAGGGGCTCTAGTTCCGGGAAACATCGCTGACATTGTTGTGCTCGACCGAGACCCGTTCGAATGCAGCCCGGAAGCCCTACGGCAGACTAGGGTAATCAAGACAATAATTGCCGGATCGGTATTCGCTTAGACTCGTTCTGGATGCTCAGATGGTAGGAGTACATCGTGGGGCCTTGCCTCTTCTGCCCCAGAATTCGTAATGCCTGCCAACCTGGCTTTTTCCCAGAGCTCGGGTATTGTGCGCGCTCCCGCATATCCCATGGATGCTTGTAGTCCTGCAACAAGTTCCTGCGTCACGACGCTCACTTCCCCCTTGTACGGGACCCATCCTTCGACTCCTTCGGGCAGTCCCTTTGATGGTTGAGCATATCGGTCTGAGGAGAACCTCTTGGCCATGGCGGATGGGCTTCCCATTCCCCGGTACTGTTTGTAGTATCTGCCCCCAATCGTTATCAAGGTTCCAGGTGCTTCCTTTGAGCGGGCGAAGAGGTTGCCCATCATTACGGCCGACGCGCCAAGCGATAATGCGACGGCAGCGTCTCCCGCACCTCTTATTCCTCCATCTGCAATTATCGGAAGCTTCGACCCATAGGTTTTCAGTGCATCAGCCACTTGGGCGGTGGCATATACAGTCGGAGACCCAGCCTTGGTTGCCTCCATCGTTGTGCATATAGATCCTGATCCGATTCCAACCCTGAAACCCGCTACCCCATCTAGTTTAGTGACGATATCCTCAGCGGCCTTGTAGGTGCCTATGCTTCCCACTATCACATCAGTATCGACCTCATCGAGTATCTTTTTCGTCGCGCTGAACACGTTCGCGTTGTGGAAGTGCGCCACGTCAACAACGAGGATGTCTGCGAACTCGCTGAGTGTCTTCGCACGCTTCAGGTCAAAAGGTGAAACAGCTGCTCCGCAGAGGAGCTGTCCCTTCTCGTCGCGAGCAGCGTTCGGGAATCTTCCACGCAAGAGGATGTCCTTTATCGTCATGAGGCCCCGGAGACGGCCTTCCTTGTCTATCAGAGGCAGTTTCTCCACTCGATGCTTGTGAAGGATTTCCTTGGCGCCTTCGATATCCGTGTCCGAGGGAGCCGTTATAACCTTCTTCGTCATCACATCGCTCGTTAGAAGATTAGGATCCGCAAAGCGCACGTCTCGCCCGGTTAGGATTCCGACGAGGTGCTCGCCTTGAACGACTGGCAGGCCCGATATGTTGTGCCTTTGCATTAGCTCTGTCGCGTACTTGACAGTCTCGCCAGGACTGATTGTGATTACATCCCTAATTATCAGGGATTCAGCTCGCTTAACCTTCCTCGCCATCTCCGCTTCTTCTTCCACTGTGCAGTTTCGATGAAGAACCCCGAGGCCTCCCAGGCGGGCCAACGATATGGCCATTTCGCTCTCGGTTACAGTATCCATCGGACTCGAGATGAAGGGAATATTGATCGAGTGATTTAGCGAGACTTGAGTGGACAGTTCGACTTGGCTTGGTTCAACTTCAGTCCATCCGGGAAGAAGAATCAGGTCCCTGAACGTGAAAGCGACATCCGAATCCTTGAACTTCGCCCTGAATCCTTTCTCCGACACCTATTCCCAAGTGCTCCCAGTGGGTTTCGCCGTAGCATGGCTTCTTTCCTTATTATACATGGCGGCAAATCGTTGTCTCCTCCAGGACCGCCGCCCCAACGATGGCAAAGGGACGTGGGATATATTTTCATCCTAGGAAACTAGCTTCGCTAACGCTCATTCCGATAGGAATCACCATCAGCCAGAATATATATAATCAGAATATTGGGGCATTCCTCCTGTAGTCTTGAGCCAAGTAAAGGATCCCACCGTCTCTCCATCAGGGCGTGTCAAGATAGAGTGGGCCCGCGACAACATGCCAGTCTTGGCTAGGATTGCTAAACGGTTCGCTGCTTCCAAAGTTTTCAAGGGTCACAGGGTAGCAATGTGTCTCCATCTTGAGGCCAAGACAGCAGTACTCGCTGAGGTCTTCCTGAAAGCAGGCGCAGAGGTCGCTATCACCGGAAGCAACCCCCTCTCGACCCAAGACGATGTGGCAGCGGCACTGTCAGAAACCGGAGTTCACGTGTACGCCTGGCGAGGCGTCTCAGACCAGGAACACGCTTCCAATCTCGACAGGGTTCTCAGTGTGAAGCCTGACCTTCTGATCGATGACGGTGCCGAACTCTCTATCGCCTCGCACCTCAAGGGTCTTCGCCTCGTCCAGACGATCATTGGGGCCTGTGAGGAGACGACCACAGGAGTCTCTCGATTGAGGGCAATGGAGAGGGAGGGTCGTCTAAAGTTTCCGGTAATTGCGGTGAATGATGCCTACACCAAGTTCCTGTTTGACAGCAGATACGGGACCGGTCAGTCTGGCCTCGAAGGGATCATGCGCGCGACGAACCTTCTCCTTGCAGGAAGGACGATCGTAGTAGCAGGGTTCGGCTGGGTTGGCCGAGGCGTGGCTCTGAGAGCGAAGGGAATGGGATCAAGGGTGATTGTCACCGAGGTAGATCCTGTGAGAGCTTTAGAGGCACTGATGGAAGGATTCGATGTCATGCCGATGTCCGAAGCAGCCCAACATGGAGACTTGTTTATCACCGCGACCGGCAACACGGACATAATCACCTGGTCTCACATGTCTGAGATGAAAGACAAAGCAATCCTGGCCAATGTGGGGCATTACAATGTCGAGGTCAGCGTGAAGAATCTTGAGAAAATCGCAATCAAGAAGCGCAAGGTAAGACCCGAGGTCACTGAGTATAGGTTGAAGTCTGGCAGAAAGCTGTTTTTGCTGTCTGACGGCCGACTAGTTAACCTAGCTGCGGCAGATGGGCACCCGGCTGAGGTTATGGACATGAGTTTTGCTGGCCAGGCACTGTCAGGAGAATACCTCCTCCAGCACGGCCGTAGCCTCAAGCCCAAGGTCCTTCGCGTACCCGAGGAGTTGGATCTACAGATTGCACGCTGGCGGCTTGAAGCGTTTGGGAAGAAAATTGATACTTTGACAAGCGTCCAGCGTAGGTACGCCAAGTCATGGCGCCTCTGAGCATCTCGCACAGAGTTATGCACAGCGGTGCACAGCTACATCCCGACCAGAGAGGTAGAGTTTTGAACTCAACTCAGTCAAATACGCGAGACCCTTCGCTCCGATCTTTCCTCGTAACCGGTAACCCTTCCCAGCGGTAAAGGAAAGGTCGAGCCTCATATCAGCGTAGGCTTTTACCCGAATTTCGTCCAAAGCTAATTAGTTCTGACGCCCGACTTGAGACGCCCCGGAGGCTATTGGGGTGCCCTTCCGCCTATTCGGTCCGAGAGCCTTTCACCGAGTATGCGACAAGACAAGGAGGAGATTCCGTCCACCTGCCTGGCTGCTCTCCCTGATCGCCATCTTTGCCTTCTGGGAATCGATCTCGGCGTCTGGGCTCATACCCAGCGACCAGCTTCCTCCTCTTCATGAGGTCCTCCTGACTCTCGTCCAGCTTGCTGGGACTCCGTTCTTCATCTCTCACGTCGCTCAGAGTCTAGCAAACGTCACAACGGGCGTCTCATTGGCCCTCGTGCTCGTACTACCCCTCGCGCTTCTGGTCGGGATGCGAAGCCAGCTTGACCAAGCACTTACGCCCATCATCATGCTAGTCGGCGCACTTCCTGACCTCGCGATTCTAACTTTCTTGGTGACGATAATCGGCAGAGGGAACGTTGCTGCCGTAGCGATCTCTGCCTTCAGCGCCTTCTTCCCCATCTACTTCACAATCAGACAGGGCGTGAAGGAGATACCAGCCGACTACTTCCACGTCGCTTCGGTGTTCAGAGCAGGGAGGGCTCAGACACTCACGAAAATGATCCTACCCTCGATCTTTCCCAATCTTATGACAGGTCTGCGCTTGTCCTTCGAATTCAGCTGGAACGTGCTACTCGCCGTCGAGATAATCGCTAGCGTTGCAGGGATTGGAACTTTCATCTCCACAAACCTTGGGAGCTCCACGCACTCGCTAACCTATGGACTTGCAGCAATCATGACCGTTGGAATAATCACGATCACAATGGACAGGGCGTTCTTCGAGAGGCTGGAGAATCGCACAAAGAGGTGGCATTAGCCACTTGCACGTCGAACTATCGAACGTGACCAAGGTCTACGAGGACCCACCCGAAACAGTTACTGCGCTGAAGGATATTTCCTTCAACGTTAACGAAGGAGAGTTTCTATGCATCGTGGGCCCCAGCGGCTGTGGCAAGTCGACCCTTCTGAGAATGATCGCCGGGCTCGACCGGCCATCCTCTGGCCAGATCCGTTTTAGAGGAGATCCCCTTACCGCCCCACACTCTAAGATAAGCATGGTCTTCCAAACGTTCGCCCTTCTCCCTTGGAGAACCGTGATTCAAAACGTAGAATTTGGTCTAGAGATCCAGGGAAGACCGAAGATGGAGCGGCAAGAGGTCGCGATGGATCTATTGGATATGGTGGGGCTCCGAGGGTCCGAGAACCTCTATCCTAAGCAGCTCTCAGGTGGAATGAAGCAGAGGGTCGGGATCGCAAGGGCTCTGGCAATAGACCCAGAGGTTGTGTTGATGGATGAGGCGTTCAGCGCAATCGACGAGTTCACTGCGGAGGCTTTGCGAGCCGAGGTCTCGGATATCCACAAGAAGAGTCGCAAGACCTTCCTCCTGGTCACTCACAACCTTCCAGAGGCAATAGAACTCGCCGACAGAATACTCGTATTGTCCGCGAGGCCCGCGAGAGTCAAGAGCATAGTTGGAATAGACTTGGATAGGCCCCGTGCTTCGACCGATTCAGAGTTCATAACCATTCACAAAGACATCTTCTCGCTCCTACAGGCGGAGTTGGAAAACAGTCTCATGCGCCACAGACTCGGCGAGCTGCAGGAGTTCAGGAAGCTCAAAGACATGGAAGACCGGTGAAGGCTGCATGAAATTCACAGCAGTCCTTTTGGGAGCAGTGCTTGTTATAGGCGGGCTCCTCGCCTATTCCGTCATCCCCAACGTTCATACAATTCCAGTTCAGTCCAGTCTTTTGCTTGCTAGTCCTCTGCCGATAGTTGTCCGTCCGGGTTTCCAAGCCGAAACTCAGCAGAACATTACCATCCTACCGGATAGGAGTAATGAGATGATCATCAACGTGACCGCTTGGCTAGACTCCGGAAGCCCCTCCTCAATCAACTTCAAACTCTTCACAGGATCCCAGATGAGTAGCTGCACGAACGACACGAACCCGAGCGGATGCCTGGTCAACGAGATTGTCTCTAATGAGACAATTCGAGTACCGCTAAACGCGTCGACTACTTACTATTTTGTCTTCGACAACAAGGATTCGAGCAGCTCTCGAATAGTATTGTTTTCGGCTTCGCTGTTTACCAGCTCAGTGAAAACTATGGTTACAAAGGACGGGGAGCTCAATTTCGTGGCACTAGGCTTTAGTGGTGTTGGGCTTCTCGTCGTTCTTTATGGAGTCGCCGCCAAGACTGTTATTCCCTGGGAGTAGGGTCGTGTTTTTAGCCTCGATGGTTTGACTCTCGGATCTATGGGACGGAAACCCGACCCCTGCTGAAGAATTTCTCTTTTGGCGCATACGATTGAATGCTATCCCGGCCGCTACTACTCCAAGGATTAGGGCGGCCGTTACTGCAGTAGCGAAGGACGGTTCTACCGTTACCCGATAGGTTGCCGTGAGGACCGTGTCCGTGACGACAGAAACCCATCGCGGGTTCGCAGTGTTTCCATCGTCCCACGATGCAAACGAGTCCGTCAGTCCAAGCTGAATAGAGGTCGTTCCTAGTGAAACGGGAACATGAGCCTGCACATAGACTTCATGGGGTCCGTAGTGGACAGGCATCCTCAGCTCCCTTGACTGGTCCGAGGGCGAGTCTGCGCCGTCCACTGAGACTGTTATGCCTGCCGCTGGAGTGTTGACTTGGAGCAGTAGGAGCGGCGAGCTCGTTCTATCGACCACTATGGTATACGCGGTTGAGTTTGTGCTTGTCACGATGATCTTCGCGAAACTGGAAGGGTCCCAGAAGGTGTTGTTGCTAACGCATGGAGAGAAACAAGGGCCGAATCCCGCGTCACTTAGATCGCCACCTGGATGAGCATCGATGAGCCTAAGATTGCCATGTCCGTCTGCAATACTCTCGTTCACGTCATAGATCAATAGAGTTGCACCTGGATAGTCTGAAGGAAAAGGCAGGTATTGGTCGTAGGTTCCGAGCCTTCCTCTCATTTCTACCAGGTAGTAGGAGAGTGATCCGTCAGAGTTGACGCTGATCGGAATCTTGACTGCTCGGATTCCCACACTGGGCAGTTCGAGGTTTTGGAGGGTCACGGTTGTCATGTTGCCCGGATAGACCAGTCGTATGCTCGAATTGGAGATCCAACCGAGCCTGATTTTTGACCATGCCGAGTGTTGAGACGGGTACGTTCCGGGCGACGGCTGGAGAGGGTTTCCATTGTTCGGATTCCATTCCCCGAGGGCCATGATTTCCCAGTAGCCCACAAAATTGTTCGTCGGGTCTATCCTTTGCGTGAGGTCATAGAGGTCAGGGAGACCTAGTAGGTGGCCGGCTTCGTGGCAGTATACGCCGACAGGGTCGGTTTCTGACACGACGGAGGTTGAGATCTGAAACGAGTTTATTGGAGTCGGGCTGAACACGTAGCCGGGAATCGTGAATGAGTGGATGTCCACGGATATGTGGGTAACCGCCTCGTCGCTTCCAGCATGTACGACAATCGCGTCCTTGTAGTTGTGAAAGTTAACCCCGGCAATGTAGGCCGCCGTGAGAGAGTCCTCCACGAGTTGGCTGTCTGCCGAAGCAGTGTTTGAACTGTAGTATTCCATGTTCTGTGGCAAGGAGTACCATGCAGTCGTGCTTGGACTGATGGTCGTTGCGAATGAGACTAGTCCGTACGAATCTTCTGAATAGTAGCTGTTTAGTCCAGTCAGCATGTCGGATAACTTAGAGGGTGAGGTAGAGTTGGTTTTGTCCGGAAACTGGACGAGAATTACGATTGTCGTCCTGCTACCGATGACGGGAGCAAGAGATGCGTTCACCTCTTGCCTTGTAGGCATTGTTTGATTATGGGCTGGCGAATGGCTGGTGCTGAAACCCGACGCTAAAAGGCCCAAAGTCAGAATTGAAAGCAGGATTAGGCGTAGCGCAGTCTGCCACCGTTTGGGCTCTTTGGTTCAACGGTGGAAGGGACCGCAAAAAGCGACTGTAACCGGTTGAACCTGGACGCAGTTTCAGCCAGGACCTGCGCTGGTTTCTTGCGCTCGTCCTAGGGAGGATGCCGGATTAACCGACTAGATAAGCGATTTCTCTGGAATGGTCCGGGTAGTCTTAAATACGATGCTCAGAAAGACCCGCTTGTCCAAAGAGGGGTCGTTTCCCGGGATTCTCAAATGAGCCACAGAGGCGTGGGCATAGTCGGGTACGGGGTCTATATCCCATGGGAACGAATTGAGACTGAAAAGATTGTCCGAGAGCGAGAACGAAAGCGCGGGAAAGAGCTCGAAAAGGTCATCGAGAAAGTAAGACACGGTCTTCTTCTGAGAGAGAAAGCCCTAGCAGGTCATACCGAAGACACGATCACAATAGCGACCGAGGCTGCTGAGAATGCAGTCCGGATGGCCGGGATCTCGCCAGAGGAGATTGGGAGCGTCACTGCCGGATCTGAGTCGAAGCCCTACGCGGTCGGAACCATTGCCCGGCATGTTGCGTCATTCATCGGGATGGGCCAGAACGTATTCATCGCCGACCTTGAAGGAGCCTGCAATTCTGGAATGCAGGGTCTCGGATTCATCGACTCCGAGATTCGTAGCGGCCGAATAAAATATGGGTTGGCAATAGGCGCGGACGTTGCTCAGGCCGAACGGGGCGACCCATTAGAGTATTCCTGCGGAGCCGGGGCAGGCGCCTTCGTGGTGGGGAGGACTGATCCGATCGCCACCATTGAGGACATCGCCGCATTTTCGAGTCTCTTCATGGATTTTTGGAGGAGAGACCAGGCTCCAGTGCCCAAGCATTTTGGCCGCACAACGGTCGAGGCGTACATGTCTCATATCATCGGAGCAATAGCCAATCTATTCCGCAGGAATCCGGACCTTTCCCTCAAGGAGTTTGATGCCATAACCTTCCATCAACCGTCCGGCTACCTCCCAATGAAGACCTGCAACGCACTGACCCAGGACGAGATACCATATGTGGAAGACAGGTCGATCGCCGAGCGAATGAGGCTGACGGAGGAAGATATCGAGAAGAAGGTAAAGCCGTGGCTGAGGGTCTTGGACACGGGCAACACCTATGCAGCTTCCACCCTTATCTCTCTCGCCTCCATATTCGACCATTCGAAACCCGGCGACCAGGTGCTGGCGGTATCCTACGGATCCGGTGCGTACGCGAACGCGACATGGTTTGAGGTCCAGGACGGTATAGAAGAGAAGAGGGGAAGGACCCCGACCGTGGAGGACTATGTGAAGAGAAAGACTACGATTAGAATCGAGACGTATCAGGACCTGATCAGGGTCCGATTGTCAAGGATCAAACAGAGGCTTGAGATTCCTCGATTCGTTGGAGAAGTCGAGCCGACGAACGGGCGAGCCTTCACTCTCAGCCTCTGCCAGGGATGCGAGAGAATCTACTATCCAGCCCGAGAAAAATGTCTAGATTCCGAGTGCGTAGGGGTCATGGACGTCAAAACATATCCTCTAATCGCTCGGTTGAAGACGGTATCCAAGCTGCCTCTCAAGAAGAGATTCACATCCAACTTCGAACTCTTGGGACAGGACAAGGTGCTCTTCGTTGACGCCAAGCTGCAAGATCTAAAGCCCGGTGCCAAACTGGAGGGAGTAGTTAGGAGACTCGACTATGAGGGAAAGGACGGGCTGATTATGTACGGGGTAGCATACCGGCCATTATTCAGGGAAGCACTCGCACAGGTCGCGAGACCAAAGGCGATGACCGTGGCACCCCCACAGTATGCCTAGGCTCAGGGTCTGAAAGGCTAGCCTCTCCCTGACCCTCAGGTCGTCAACTCTTGGCAAATGAGCTTCTCCGACTCGCCATCTGAGACCAAGTTCAGGCAGAAGGCCCGACAGTTTGCCGATAGGCACATAGCGCCGATCGCGCAGAAGGTTGAGGACGGATACTTCCCTAGGGAAGTCCTTCAACGACTAGGAGAAGAGCGCCTTCTAGGAGCAGCCTTTCCCAAGGCAGATGGTGGCCTCGGGCTCGGGTGGGTCTTCGAGACTATAGTCGCCGAGGAAATTTCTGCAGTCAGCGCGGCCACCGAGATGGCGCGCTTGGCCTCAGGAGCCCTCTATGCGGCTCCCTTTGCGTATTTCGCGACGAAGGTCCAGAAGCGTAGGTATCTCTTCCCTGTGCTTGCAGGTGAGAAGGTAGGAGCCTTGGCCTTGACAGAGCCGAAGGCTGGCTCCGACGCGGCATCCCTCAAGACATATGCGCGAAGAACCGGTCGCGACTTCGTCCTCAACGGGGAGAAGCGTTTCATCACTAACGGCGGAGTAGCGGACTTTCTTTTTGTCTTTGCAGTCTCGGACCGTTCAAAGCCCTCAACCGCTGGTCTCAGCTGCTTCGTTGTACCAAGAGAGTCGAGGGGTCTGGAGGTCGTCAAGGCCTATGGTCTTCTCGGCATGCACGGCGCGAACGTTGTCCATCTAAGATTTCGAAACGTGAGAGTCTCCGAGGACAATGTGGTAGGTGGAATCAACCAGGGTTTTCCGATTCTCTTGGACGAACTTGACAGGGAACGACCCGCCGTTGCGGCTGGCATGCTTGGGATAGCGCGTTCTGCCTTTGAGTCCGCGGTTGACTATTCCATGCAGAGGGAACAGTTCGGCCGTCCGATAAGAGAGTTTGAAGGCGTGAGTTTCAAGATATCGGACATGGCTGTACAGCTTGAAGCTTCACGTCTCCTCATCCTCAAGGCTGCACGCCTACTCGACGAGGGGAAGAGTGCTCGCCTAGAAGGCGCCATGGCGAAACTGTTCGCGACGGAAGCTGCCTTCGACGTCGCGCATCAGGCTCTTCAGATTCATGGAGGGATTGGATACACGAGAGATCTGCCCATCGAACGATACTTCAGAGACGCCCGGTTCATGATGATCGGCGGAGGGACAAGTGAGATCATGCGATTCTTGATCCAGAGAGAAATCTATCAGGGTAGGACGCGACGGTCCTGTTGACTGTTACCGGGAATTTTCTCCACAGGTTACGCGACGCTTTAGTCAAGTCGGGAGAACGGGTCGTACGGAGAATGGCTCCGTTTTATGTCCACGGTCGAGATCGAAAATTATCGGTGGAAGTGCGAGAACTTCTTGAAGGGCTACTGCCCGGGAAAGGACTGTGATATCTGCGCGAAGTTGACGAACAGGTTACTGCTGAAGGGTTTGTCTAAGATAACTCACGCGGACGAGGTTCTTCAGCCCCAGCAGGCTGCTGTGCCCAGCAACCAGCCCTAGTTCATATCCACGTTCTGGAGCCCACTCGATATTCCTATTGAGATTTTGCCGACATTTTGTCGAGGTAGGTTTATACTTCGTGTCGGCTCATATAGCATATGAGCTTCGAGCTCTCTCCACACTGCTCTCCACAACAGACTCGGACTGGCCCGGGGGACGCCTGACAAGTGGTCGACTTCCACTACTTCATCTTCATCATCAACGCTGACTCAGCTGTCTTCGGTTCCGTTGTCTTTCTGATGAGCTATATCGCCTTGAGACTCGTCTACAGGATGTGGAGGCGCAGCCTGCGCTGTCCTCATTGCGGCGAAGCCTACAAGGCCAGACCGGTGGTACAGGTACAGGAGAGGACTCTCCCGAATACTCTCTGGACCTGAATGGCAGCTGAAGATAGCTCGTCGATGTGCGGCGGAGGCGCGGTAGGCAGAGCTAGCCTGTCTTGAGGAAGGATAGGGCAAATTCCTTTGCGTGTCTTTCGGTTCCCCGATGCTTTCCGCCAACATTCCTCAAGTGGTGGTAGAACTCGTGGATGAGTACGTAGGGGTCGTAGAGGTATTCTTGGCTTGAAATATAGATGGTCTTATCCCGGTGAACGTAGCAGCCCAGAGCCTTCTTCTCTCCTCTCGGCAGTCCAATCTTGAGCCGGGGCCTTTCGATCCTATAATGTTCGGAGAGAAGGTCCAGGGCCTCCTCGGGGCGTCTCTCAGTGGATATTAGCTGGACGATCGTTTCTTGGAAAGATCTGTTATTTGATGTAGGTTTCCACTTCGATGTTGGCAGGTTCGTAGTCTACTAGTCTTCCTGCTTGAAAGTCTTCGTAAGCCTTCATGTCCAGCAGTCCATGGCCGCAGTTGTTGAAGGCTATCACCTTGCTCTCGTTTGACTCCTTGCACTTTATTGCCTCGTCGATCACGAACTTTATGCAGTGGGCAGTTTCGGGTGCTGGGATCATCCCTTCCGTCTGCGCGAACGTCGTGGCTGCTTGGAAGACCTCGTTCTGATGGTACGCAACCGATTCAATGTAGCCTTTGTTGATGAGATAGCAGAGAGAAGGCGCTTTTCCGTGATATCTCAACCCTCCCGAGTGGATTGGTGGCGAAGCATACTTGTGACCGATTGTGTACATTTTTAGGAGAGGCGTCATCTCTGCCGTGTCCCCGAAATCGTACGTGTAAACTCCTCTAGTGGTTGACGGTACGGCCTTGGGTTCACACGCGACGAAGCGGGAGTTGGACCTTCCCTTCAGCTTGTCGGTCATGAATGGGTATGCGAAGCCTGCAAAGTTTGATCCGCCTCCGATGCATCCGGCGATGATGTCCGGTTCGACGTCGATGCTTTCGAATTGTTTCTTCGCTTCTAGGCCGATGATGGATTGATGCAGCAGGACGTGGTTGAGGACGGAGCCTAGACAGTACCGGCTGTCCTCGTGCGTAACTGTGTCTTCGAGGGCTTCGCTTATCGCGATTCCTAGGGTGCCGGGGTGATCGTTTTCTTGGTCCAGTAATGATCTGCCGAACTTTGTCTCTCTGCTGGGTGAAGCTGTGACTTCTGCCCCGTATGTCTCCATCATTGTTCTTCGGCCGGGTTTCTGGTTGTAGCTGACCCGGACCATGTAGACTTTGCATCTTAACTTGAAGATGGCTGAGGCGAGTGCAAGCGCCGAGCCCCACTGGCCAGCGCCTGACTCTGTGACCAGTCTTGCTGTTCCCTGTTGGCCGTTGTAGTAGGCCTGGGCGATGGCAGTGTTTGGTTTGTGGCTTCCCGTGGGGCTGAGATACTCAGCTTTGTAGTATATTCTTGCGGGGGTCCTCAGAAACCTCTCCAGCCTCTTGGCTCGGACGAGTGGTGTCGGTCTTCCGATCTGCAGGTAGGCTTCTCTAACTTCTTCCGGAATCCTAATGCTCCTCTCCGAGCTTATCTCTTGGCGGATCAACTCTTTCGCGAAGATCCTTTCAAGTGATTGAGGGTTCACTGGCTGTCTGGTGCTCGGGTCCAGAGGTGGGGGGAGTGGTTCGGAGAGGTCTGATTGGATGTTGTACCAGCTGGACGGGATTTCGTCCTGCCGAAGATTGATCCTCGTGTCCTCCCTTATAGTGAGTGCTTCCATCTTCTGCGTCGCTGTAGAGGCGTATACGCAACATTTTAAGCTTGCCAGTACATTTCTGTACATGGAAATCATGTGGAACAAAGTAGCCACCATTGTGGCAGGCTACCCGGAGAGGCTCAAAGTTGTCAAGACTCTCCTGGAGAACGGACTAGCTGTAAGAGGGTCTAGAATCTACCTGAACCAGATCGAACTGCCTGTAATGAAAGTGGCCCGCGCAGCAGGAGTCGACAGAAGAACCGTTGGCGAAACGGTTCGAATAATTGAAGCCAACCCGGAGGTCAGGCAAATCTTCGCAAAGCTGGAGTCCGCGGGTCTATCATTGCGGGGAGTTGCCGACGATCTCGGCCTAGGAGCAATCGAGATAGTCGTGGACAACCCTTCGAGAGCAGGCATCCTCGCAGGCGCGTCCCGGCTCTTGTCAGAGGCTGGCATTAGCATACGTCAAGCGCTAGTTGACGACCCAGAGCTGGCGCCAGAGCCCAAACTTGTTCTGATCACTGCTCGACGTGTGCCGGGGGAGCTCATTCCCAGGCTCAGAGAGATCACGGGTGTCGTGAAAGTCTCGCTATACTGACGTTACCGACCACCTTTCTGTTACCTAAGGTAACGCTTATATTCCCTGACCGTTACCATAGGTAACGGAAAAGGGTCTACGGGGATGAATCTCGAACTCTTGCAACGCCAGCCCGCCAAACAGGTGCCAGCACACAGCATTCTAGATTACGAAGCGTTCAGTGAAGGATTCCACGACCGGAACGATGCGCGAGAATTGAACGTATTCGAGAAGTTCATCGCGGCCGGCATACTGGTGCGGGAAGGATACGACACCTACCTCAACCCATTCTTCAAGTCTGACGATCAGGCTTCGACTTTCGAAGCAGACGCTTGCGGCATCAAAGGGGGAGAGATTCTGGTCGCGTTCTGTGCAACAGGCTTTCCCGAAAAGCAAGTCTGGAATGCGATCGGAATAGTGAGCAAATCGGAGAACGCGAGGGCGCTCATTGTTTCTCCTCAGGAGATAGACAGGGAGACAATCGAAGGGCAGGCTCCTGGCGCTATCGAGAAGGGAAAGGTCCGAGTCGAAACCCTGGGGTGGTTTGATGACACACTGGAACAGGCCCTCCAGCAGACTCTGCACACCGTAGAGCTGCTTGTAAACGAGACTCGGATGAGAATGCTGACCCCACTATTGCACAAGTCAGCTCTAAAGAGAGACTTCAGAGCCAGGATCAACCCAAAGCTGGTCTATCACAACCTTGCAACATTGTCGGAAGCAGGGCTAGTCGACGAGCCCGCCGAGGGAACCTACGAACTCAGCCAGCTCGGGAAGACTATGCTCGCCGATTTCATAGCCTTTCTCGAAAGAGCCCGCAGGACCCTATATGATCACAGAAACGAGGAGGTGAAATCGATTGGAAGACGATGAATTATTCCCAGAATGGTTCAAGAGACGCTGGAGAATCCCGACAAGCAACTGGTTCGACGATTTCGAACGCAGCTTCGAAGAAATGTTCCGCGGAATGGAGCTACCGAAGGACCTAATCAGAGAGAGAAAAATTCCCGGTGGAGGAACCGTGAAGGAAATGGGACCCTTCGTCTACGGCTACTCGTTCAGCCAAGGCCCCGACGGCAAGCCAGTCATCAGAGAATTCGGCAACGTCAAACCCTCAATCCGCGGAGGCCCATTCGGCATGTCCAAGCCAAGCCTGGACGTAAAGGAGGATCGGGAACCACTAGTAGACACGATCGTGCAGTCAGACAACGTAAAGGTGGTGGCGGAGCTCCCGGGCGTCGAAAAGTCGGACATTGCTCTCGAATGTGATGGACGAAACCTCGTGCTGAAAGTAGACACAGACAAGCACCGGTACTACAAGTCGCTAGAGTTGCCAGTCGAGGTCGATCCAGACACGTCAAAAGCCAGCTACAAGAACGGCGTGCTGGAACTAATCCTCAGACGCAAGAGCCCCGGGAACAAGGCCAAGCAGATACAGATCGAATAGTGGGCAGAGAAACTCTCCTCACCCACTCTATTCTTTTTCACTCCGATTTTCGTATCATGGATTATTAACCGGGTCGAAAACTATGAGGTAGAATCCATGTCATTAAAGGATCTTAGGATAAGCGAAGCGGAACACAAGACCCGGATAGAAAAGATTCGGGGCGAGATGCGGAGAAGCCGGATCGGAGCGCTCTACCTAACCAATCCAACGCGGATCATGTACACGACTGGTTTCTCTTACATATCGACCGAACGGCCTCTGGCCCTTGTCATCCCTATGGATGAGCCGCTATTCTTCATGGCCCCTCAGCTAGAATACGACCACATCAGAGGAGAGTGCACTCTTGCAGACGAGGTGTACACCTACCCAGACTATCCCGGGAAGGCGCACCCTATCCGAATCTTCGCGAGACAGATGGCTGAGAGAGGACTCGGATCGTCAGTGATCGCAACGGACTCGTTCGATGGCGCGGCTGGAGGATTTGGTTACCGAGGCCCTAGTCTACGCGACCTAATGTCAAAGGCAAGGTTCGTGGACGGACGGGACATTGTAGACAGTATGAGACTTGTAAAATCCAAGCAGGAGATTCGACTCTTGAGGGAGAGCGCGCGATGGTGCGAGGTCGCCCATGATATTCTGCTTGAGAATGTCCGTTCCGGAGTGCACGATGCGCTGATCGCCGTAAGGTCAAGCCACGAGGCACTAGCGAGGATGTTGAAGAGGCTGGGGCAACGCTATGTCCAATTCAAGATTGCGCTGTCCCCCGTTGTTGTGGGATTCCGGGGACAGGTAGGAAGAGGCTCGGCAATACCTCATGCAGTCTATTCAAAGGAGAAGATCCGGAGGGGCGACGTCCTCGTTAGCGAGGCAGGAGTAGAGGTGGGAGGTTACACGAGCGAGCTGGAACGAACCGTCATCGTCGGAAAGCCTGGCTCCAAGGTTGTAAGATATTTCACGGCCATGCTGAAGGCACAGGATGCCGCGCTCCACGAATTCCGGCCAGGAATAGCATGCAGCAAAGTTGACGATGTCGCCAGGCAGTCTATCGAAGCTTCAGGTCTGGCTGAGGCCATTCGACACCATACCGGCCATGGGATAGGATTGGATGGACATGAACCGCCTTGGCTCGACCCAGGGGACCGTACCATCATGCGGCAGGGAATGGTGTTCTCCTGCGAACCAGGCTTGTATGTCCCGGGCTACGCCGGCTTTCGGCATTCAGATACGATCGAGATAACAGGAAAGGGAATGGACCTCATCACCCATTATCCGCGAGGTCTCGAAGAACTGACAATATAGGAGTCTAGGCGCAAGTTCGAAGCATCGCCCACCTATTACACTAGGCCTTGAACCACTGGAAGACCAGATACCGAATCTTTCCCGATTTCGTGTCAGGGATGGCCAAGATGAAGTGTTTTCTCACAGTCGTCGCGAGCCTCCCCGCCCTCACCACCTCGAACGGACCCATTATCGAATCGGGTGTCTCGACGGAGACTATGAAGGGTGCATGATCAATGCCTGGTCCATGTTCGTAGACAGCAAAGTCGGCTCCAAACTTGATCCCCGGAGTCACAACATAGCCCTTCTCGCGGAGGTCCTTGTAGACTTGGTAGGCGGCGCTGAATCCCCGATAAGTCTCTCTGGCCGCGTCCAAAAGGACTCCCTTGCCCACGGGTTTCTTTGTTCGTCCGTCTACGACTCCAATGCGTTTGTGTTCGAGCAGGTAGAGGCCTTCCATCAGGTCGAGGAGGAGCGGCACTTCGAAATCCTGATCTGGTTTAGGTTTTGGAATCCCGACAGGCTTCCCGAAGAATCCTGAGCGATAGATTCCGAGACCTGCCTTATGGTCCCAGACGATGAGCCTCGTACCGATGAGTTCGGCTTGGCCGAGGGCTGAGGTGTCCTTCATGGTCTGTGTTAGGCGGTGAGGGCTATGACCCGAATGAGATCTACGACGTCCACTCCAAGATCTGCCATGTTCTCCATATGAGCACTCAGATCTCGAATCAGGAGGAGAGTTCGAAGCGGGATCTTCTCGTCGAGAACCTCTAGGTCCAGAGATCGATACGCTGCGTCCACTTTCTTCTCTGTCTCTTCGACTCCCCTTGAGAGATCCATAGCCTTAGTCGGGTTGAAACCGAGGGACATCATGGTTTCGCGAATCTTGGACATCTCCTCCAGGACAAGTCCAATGAGCTCGGAGAGGCGCTTTGTGTATCTCTTATCGACCTTCCAACTTCTGTCAACTACCGCCGTAAGCCTGTAGCCTATTCCCTGAGCATAGTCGGCCACTTCGCCGATCCTGAAGATGAGACGGATGAAATCCTCTCTGTTGTTCAGCAGAGCTCCGAAGGAGGCAACTTCCTCAAGTAGCTTCTTCTTGGTTCCTTCGAACTCGTCCAGTATCTTGACCATGTTCTGGTAGTGGTCTTTGGCGTCCTTTCCCTTGTTTTCTCCGACACTGTCGGTCATCAGTGCGAGTTCACGGGTAATCTCGACGATGTTTCTCGTCTGTTCCCGACAAATGTCGAGAATCCTGCGTCTAATGCTAGCCTCGGTTTCTACGGGAAAGGTCATTGTTGACACGGGTCGATCTAATCCGGAGAGATGGCGGCTTCACCATAAAAAACTAGTTGCGATGCTCATTCTTGGACTGTTGGAAAGCCCTTGTTGACGATCCTGTGGATGGTCTCTTCAAGCTGGGCGACGCGGGTCCTTATTTGGGCCCAAGTGTCCCGATCTCTCAGTGTTACTGTATCATCCTTCATCGTGTCATAGTCTATTGTGATACCGAGGGGAATTCCCGCCTCGTCTGCACGCGCATACCTTCGTCCGATGGACCCGGAATCGTCATACTCGACTCGGAGGCCTTCCTGGGCAAGACTATCGTAGACGCTTCTGGCCCTCTCCACAAGACCATCCTTGTTGACGAGGGGATATACCGACGCTTGTATTGGGGCGAGCCTGAACGGCAGGCTTAGAATCAGTCTGTCTTCCCTCATCCTGAGATTGTGCTCCATGGTGGAGTAGACGAGTCTCTCCACGCCGAAACTGGGTTCGACAACGTGGGGGATGAACCTCACACCCGTCTCCTTCACTTTCTCTTCTCTGGTTTCTAGGAACTCGGCTGGAACCTCATACCCGTCGATTCTGACCTTCTCGCCCGGTTTCTTCTCCTGTAGGGTCCGGGCCAAATCCTCTCGTGCCAAGAGGCTGATGATCCTTCCCGCCTCCGTGCCGAATCGTTTTCGTATCTTGTCATGATTCGGTCTTACAACTCGAATCGTTTTTTCAATGGGCGAGTCGTAGGGTTTGAACACTCTGAGGTCCACTCCAGTTGCCTGCATATGCTTCCTGATGTCGTAGTCTGTTCTGTATGCGAAGCCCGCGACTTCGACCCAGCCCCATCTGTCTAGCTTGACCTCATGGTCAAATGTCTGGGCCGAGTAATGAGCCCGCTCCGACGGGAGTTTCTCAAAAAACCGTTGATGCTGTGTTTTAATTCCAAGCTGTGATAGGAAGCGTTTCGACAGGGCCATGAAATAGGCGGCCCATGATGACTTGATGGTGCCCTGCTCTACCGCGCGTCCAGTTGATATCTGTGATGCCTCAGCGTTTCCACCGGTTCTGTTCTTCTCGGTCACGATTGACAGTTGGTCTTCTTTCACCTCGTCGAGGTACGGGCATTCAGGGTTGTCGGGGTCGAAGAATAGTTCGAAATCCATTATGGTGAACTCGCGAAGTCGTATCGGTCCCTGTCGGGGCGAGATCTCGTTCCTTAGCACTGTGCCGACCTGAGCGATGCCGATGGGAATCTTCTCCCTCATCACTTCGTAGACTCGATGGAAGTCCACGAATATTCCTTGGGCGGCCTCGGGTCTGCCGTAGGCTGGATCCTCTCCGTACGGACCGATGCTGGTCTTGAACATGGTAAGGAAGTATTGGGGACTGCCGAGTATCCCTCCGCACTCGGGGCATTTGACCTTGGCCAAGAGACTGGCCAGCTGGTCTAGGTTTAGACCCTCTGTCTCTTCCGCGGTAGCCTCTTTGATGAGTTGGTCGGCTCTGAACCTTCTGTGGCAGTTGGTGCACTCGGTCATTGGGTCTTTGAAGTTCTCTACATGCCCTGAGGCCTCGAGAACTCGGTGAGGAGTTATGATCGGGGTCGATATCTCCACAAATCCGTGGCGTCTGATGAAGAACTCTCGCCAAGTATCCTCGATTTCGCGCTTGAGCCCTGTGCCCAATGGGCCCAGGTCTAGGAATCCGCTTAGGCCCCCATATATTTCGAACGATCCCCAGAAGAAGCCTCTGCGGCGGGCGATCTCCGAGAGTAGCCTGTAACGGTCTTTCAGCTCAGAGGTCAGATGCGCAACCGCCTCGGTCACCGTTCGACCGTCTAAGAGAATCACTATATTGCTTTGATTGAGTAGGGATGGTGCTTTGTCGGATGCTCCCTGTCTAACGGGCCTTTACATGTTTCACTATCGGAGGTCTGACCTTTCTTAGGATTCTGTAGCCGCAGAACGGGCATTTGATCTCAGGAGTCATCGCTAGCTGGTCTGCGGAGATTTTCGATCCGCAGTTTATGCACTCGTAGAATAGGCCTCCTGGATTTCTCTGCCGTGGAGCGGCCTCTTGTGGCGGGTTCTCCTGTATTGCTTCCGCGGGACCAGCCTCCATTTTCTGCTCGACTTACTCTTCTGTCCCTCGGGTTCGAGTTAAGGATTTGGACGGTGGGTTCGCTGGCGCCGGTCTGGTCTTGGTGCCACCGGCGGCGGGTTTTGTCTTTGTTTTTTCTTCAGCTTCTTCTGCGGGTCTCCCTCTGATGAGGTAAACGCCCAGGACGATTATAGCAGCGACTACTCCTATAGCCGCAGGGATCAGAATTTGGAGATTGCTTTGCAGGATTGCAACTTGGAGTGTCTGGCTTGTCAACGGTCCTCCATATTCTGGTGATGAAAACGTAAGCGTGTATGATCCGATCGTCGAGGGGGCGGGAAATGCTAGTGTCACTGTTTGGCTATCTCCGGGAGAGATGGTGACTGGTTTCGTTGCCTTTGTTTGTGGTGGCATTCCGTTGCCTTGGAGGATGAGGTTGACTGTGATCACCTCCGTGATTTTGGTGGAGTTGTTTCTTAGGTGGAGTCTGGCCGTGACTGTCTGGTCTTTTGCGACTGTTCCAATCGATTCTGTTGTTGAGACGAGGACGGTCGAGTCTGATAGTCCTATTATAGACAGGTTGTTTACCAGACCAATTCCCGTCGCGTCTCTCGCGAGCAAGAGTACAGTCATATTCTTGGCTCCGAGGAGGGAGTCAGAACTTATCGCAGCGGAGAAGTTTCCGTTCGAACCGGTCTTGATCAGGTCGGAGGCGGCTAGATACCTGCTTGGGACAAGTGAGGAGCCCACGTAAGCATACGGCTTTGAGAGAATAAAGCTGGAGGGCGATTCCGTAGCATTGATCTTGCCTGTTATGGTAATGTTGAAGAGGCCGGCGTGTGGTCTGTTCGGCAGTACCGGGCTTGTACCGGGGCCCATTGTCTGCGTTTCGAAGTTGGGGGAGGTCCTGAGGTTCGTAAGTGTCACCTTAACTCCCTCGCCAGTGAACAGTATGGAGGCTCTGTAGGTCTGCGGTCCAATAGCATTGAAGGGCAGGTCGTTGAGGGGGTCTCCAGGATGGAGCGAGAATGTCACACTCATGTTGTGAGGCTGAGGGCCAGGCCACTCATGCTCGATTGTTAGAGTAGCATTGTATGGTTTCGACGGGTCAGGGTTGACGACCGTGAACAGAATGATGAGTGGTTGGTCTTGGGTGAAGACTCCGTTTACAACGGTTACGTTTGAGATATATAGACTGGTTGTCGAGGTAGTCTTCTGGTTGCTCGTCACAGGCCTATTGATCGGCGTACCCCTATCGATGGCGAAGAGTGTTGCGTTAACGCCGGACGCTGGCGTGCCGTTACCGTATGTAAGCTGTCCTTTAACGCTGAGAGCATTGTTACCTCCTGTTCTATCTGTGAAGGATACGTGCAAGGAATCAATTCTGAATGAGCCTGTCGCGTTGCCGAGGTCGTAAGGACTTTTGAAGACGGCGGAGAAGCTCCAGCTAGTTGCGCACAGTTGACTAGAGAACCCGCAGCTGGACGGAAGTGTGAAGTTGTAGACTCCACCTGCGGCCGTTGTTATTGGGGTCGGCTGGATAGAAAGAGCGGAGGGAAAGGTTATCGTCAACGTGCCGGTTTGTAGTGATATTGGCGCATTCGTTATTGATGGTTTGTTCACGACCTTGACGCTGATCTCGTCACCCGAAGTAAAAAATTGAGTCGCCACTCCCCCGGACAGAGTGCTAAGCTGAGATATCGAGTTCGATGTATTTGAAGTGATTGTGATGTTGGAATTGTGAACTGTGCTATAGAAGTCCGTCATGTTTAGAGCAATGAGAGATTGCGAACAACTTGTGCCAGGGACGCAGTTTTCTCTATCGAACGGGACCTCATTCGGGTTGGGAGTAAAGTTGGGGAATATTTGGGTGCTATTGAAGTTGACACGCGTAAGGCTATACCCCGCTGGATAGTAGATGCTGATCACCTCCATGTGCCACCAAAGACGGGTGACGTTCGTATTTCCCGGATGAATTGTGGTATTCAGAGTATTGTCGTAATTGACCATAGACAGTTCTGCCGTATGTATTATCCGGCTGGGATTCGTTGGATCCTGTTGCATTAAATTGTTTGAGGATGGAAAAATGCCTCCAATGGAGGCGACTACTATTTCTCCAACATCCGCGGACATTCCAGAAGCGTTAGTACCGTTCCAGGCAAATCTGAAAGAGAGAGTGAGATTGTATCCTGTATATTTCGTCACGTCTATACAGATAGTTTCTGGACAACTGACGCTTGTACTCGAAGGGAACTGTCCAAGTGCAGTAAAAGATTGCGAGGCTATCTTCGTGCTATTGGGAGGTGAAAGAGGATAGAGTGTGTAGGTAGCGTTTGTCCCCTTTGTAACGTTTCCGAAGAAGATGAAATTAACGCTAACACCGGTGCAGCCCTTGCAGTTAAACTGAGGCACTGTCAGCGTCCAATTGACATCTTGCTTGGCAGTGGGTAGGTTGGCCGCGGTGATGTTGAAGCGGAATCCACTGGTGGGAATCGTGGTATTGGTTTTCGTTTCAACTACCGTATTCAGCCATCTGAGCTGGGTCCCCGCTGTAGAATTGGGTAATGGGAATATGTTCGGTGGATTGCCTGAATTCGTGTACAGGTTCGCTTGGGAGTAGCTGTAGTTGAATGCGTACGGTGAACCCGTGTTGTTTAGAGGATCTAGAGATGCATGTACAGAAGACGGGGTCCCTACAGTTGAGTCGCTAGTATAGTGTGACTGGAGGATCGCGCCACCGAGCGCGGAAGCAATAATGATGACGATCAGACACAAAAGGCCTCGAATCAACGGGTTTCACGGTGGCTTTCTTGGCCGGTCGAAAGCAGATTCTAATTAACCTTTGTAGAAATCTGAGTCCAATCGACCAGAACTACATGCTTCGACTAAACCGGATGACTCAAGAGGGCAGACCATTCATCACCGTATAGAAACAGGAAGGTCACCTTTTGGGTGGGGGTGACACCAGGACCACGTTGTCTCCTCGCACGATTATGGTGCCGAGTTTTTTTGTCGCATCAGTATTCGTGACGTCTTCGGCTTCCTCTAGCACAAGGTTCATGTGCTGGTCGAAGCTGTAGAGTCGTCCTCTGACGCTGCGGCCTCCTTTGAGCTGGACGAGGACGACTTTGTTTAGGCTTTCTTCGAAAATCTTTGCTGCGACATCAGACATTCAGTGTTCAACTGGGCAGGTGAGGGACCCGGGCTCGGTACGCTTTTTAAAGATTAGCCTAGCACGGGTCTTCGACTTGCCTGGCAGAATAATTCTGAAGGATCGAGACGCTAAGCCATTGGTTGAAGCGCTCAACAAAATTCCAGGACTTGAACAACTCTCGCACAAGTCTAGAGTGGAGACAGAGCTTGTGAAGAACTCGGAGGTTATCTTAGTCGATGGGAATCCTGTCGCCTTCAAGAGAGACGGACAGCTCGTCCCAGTTCTCACGAACGCTATCGCATTGGAGAAAATGCCCCGTGTGACGGTGGACATGGGCGCGGTGACACATGTTACGGGTGGGGCGGATGTGATGGCGCCGGGGGTGAGGGGTGTTCAGGGAAGTTTTGGTGAGAAGGAGCTTGTTGTTGTCGTTGACGAGAAGCACGGCAAGTCGCTCGCGGTGGGAATGTCGCTTTACGACTCGGAAAAGCTTTCATCGGTTAGGAAGGGAAAGGTGATAGCAAACCTTCACTATGTAGGCGATTTGATATGGGAGATTGTAAAGCCTCTCGCACAGCGATGAGCTAGCCGCTTATGGTTTATTCGAAATTCGGTCAGGCAAATCTTTAAAGTCGGATCGGCCGTCGGCTCTAACAAAAGTATTGTTTCCCCTCTTGATTTGATGCTTCAATATGGCGCACTCTCCCCTCTACGTGAAAGCGCTTCCTCTGCAGGAACTGCATGATGTGGAAGCGATCAAGACAGAGATCGGTACCGGGAACATTCTCATCGTCAGGATAACACCGCTGGCTAAGAAGAGCGTCGACGAGACGAAGCTGGCTATAACTGAGCTTACCGATCACGTCAAGTCGATCGGCGGCGACATTGCCCGGCTGGGCGAGGAACGGATAGTCATCACTCCACCAGGAGTGAGGATCTGGCGGCGAGAGACGGCCGCCGCTGAGGCTTCGATCCCTGCGGTCTCCTTCCGGGAGGAAACTCTGCCCGGTACTGGCTAGCGCAGTCTCAAGGATTCCAGAACATCAGGCACGACGGTCTTTATTCCGAATATTCGGTTCACATTCTGAGCGAAGAGTTCAGATTTTCTCCTCTCGCCGTGGTTGACTATGATCCTCGTCGGCTTCGGCATCATTCGCTTAATGAAACCCAAGAGCTGGTTGCGGTCTGAATGGCCAGAGAATCCCTCGATGGACTCTACGCGCATATTGCACTTCACCATCTCCATCTTCCCGTCTGGACCGAACAGGGAGACTTCTTTGAGCCCGTTTTTGATCCTGTTGCCGAGGGTTCCCTCTACCTGGTAGCTCACGTATGCTAGGGTGTTTCGCGGGTCTGGCGCAAGTCTCCTGAAGTAGTCGATGGCCGGACCCCCTTCCATCATTCCAGATGTCGCGATGATTACGCAGGGTCCTCCTGCCACAATCTCGTCTCTGTCGCCCGGGTGGGTGACTGGATGGAAGTATTCTGACTGGAACGGGTTCAGGTCTTGGTGGAGGATCTGTTCCTTGATATCGCGCACGAGGTATTCTGGGAATGCAGTATGGATCGCTGTGGCCTCGTTTACCATTCCCTCAATGTAGATCGGCAACTCTCTTAGAGCGCCATTCTTCATGTACGCGTCTAGGACGAGCATGATTTCTTGGGCGCGTCCGACTGCCGGGACCGGGATGAGGACCTTGCCGTTCTTCTCCGCGGTCTCGTTGACTATGCTTACCAGCTTTCCCTCGACGCCCTCGCGGTCCGGCATTATATCGTCTGGTCCCCCATACGTGCTCTCGATTATGAGAGTCTCGGCTCGTGGAAACTGGGCCATGGCCGAGTCAAGCATCATCGTTCTTCCAAACTTGAAGTCGGCGCTGTATACGATGTTGTGCAGTCCTTCTCCGATGTGGAGGTGGACGATCGAGCTTCCGAGTATGTGTCCCGCGTTGTGGAGTGTTAGCTTGATATCCGGGGCTACATCGGTGACGACGTTGTATCGCAACGGGATCGTATGAGTAACCACCTCTCTGACGTCTTTCTGGTCGAAGGGTGAGTGCTCTCCCTCTCGGCTGTGCACGTCGAGGTAGTCGAGTTGGTGGAGTGTCATTAGGACCTGTGTGGGTTCTGAACAGTAGATCGGTCCGTCGTAGCCGTACTTGTAGAGGAACGGGAGTATTCCGCAGTGGTCGAGGTGGGCATGGGAGATTACCACACCATCGAGCTTCTCAAGATCAAACTCGTCAGCGTCAAATCGGGGATATGCATGGGACGGGTCTTGGGCTCCAGGGTTTATCCCGCAGTCCAGGAGAACGGTGCTGTCCCCCGCCTGGATGAGCATAGCGGCTCGGCCTACTTCCCGGAACGCGCCTAGCGTGACGAGGCGGACGTAGCCTGCCTTGCTGAACGTGGGACGGAAGATTCTCTCCCCCACGTCACGGAGAATCCGGCTCCTCTCCTCGCTTTCGGTGTGTAGTATGTGGCGTGTGCTTGAGATAATCTTCGAGTGTAACGGTGGTGCGCGGAGGATTCTGGGCCGCCACCTCGTCTCTTTGACGACTTGTTGTAGGACCGAGGCTTCTTTGCCTATGGCGACTCCTGGTTTCTTGGCCTCTACTACAACTTCGCCGAGGCTCGGGTCGAAGTTTATCCCTGTGACCTCGGCTTCGGGCGGGATGAGTTTTCTGATGTAGCCTTCCGCTTCTCTCTCCGGCAGCCGTATAGACTGGTCCGATCGTATGACTATCCGTTTGTGGAGCAGGTTCACGATTTCGGTTACTACGTAGCTCTGTTCAGAAAGCAGGTTGACGTTCCTGACGTATATTGCCAGTCTTGGTCCTTCGAACTCTATTCTTGTAATCTCTGCGTCCTTCGGCATATGTTCTACTATTGTTTCGCGTATCTTCGCGCTTACATCGTTGTATGTTCTAGTCATTCCTCTACGCTACTCTGGTTACGTGATACGTTGAAGGTTGTCGGGGACGAGTCTACGCGTGTAGGATGTGCTTCTTCTCGTCCTCTGTAAGTTCCCTATAGCCGCCGTCCTTCGTAATCAGTGCCACATCGAAGCTGTCGCCGCTAGCAGAGTCACGTTTCATCGCGGAGTCTATAGCCCTAACGACCACCGGCACAGACTCCTTGACCGTCATCTGCTCCTTCCACTCCGACTCAAGGACACCATACGCTACCGGTGAGCCAGAGCCGGTAGAGACGAACTTTTCCTCCATCATGCTGCCGAGCGGATCTAGCATGAAGATGTGGCCTCCAGAATCGTCCACACCACCAATCAATGCTTGGACTCCCATCGGATAGTATCTTGACTGGAAAAGGACGTTGGAGACCAGTCTGGCAGCAGAGTTGATCGGGATTGGCCGAGCGAGATCGAGTCTGTACAGAGCAGAGTTCGCTCTGAGCATCTCAACTATTGCCTGCGCGTCTCCCACTACTCCAGCAATCGTCATTGCTATGTGTTGGTCGATCCGGTAGACTTTCTTTGCATGTTTGTGCGCGACGAACGATCCCATCGTCGCCCTCGTATCAGTGGTCAGGACGATACCGTCATGGCAGACGACTCCGATGGTGGTCGTCCCCTTCAGGACTTGCAGTTTTCTCGCTCTTTGTATTTCCGACTTTAACTGTCTCCTAGTTGGATATTGTCAAGGACCCTTCCCGAGAAGACGGAAAGATTGCCGTGACCATCCTTCTATCTGTTAAAAAACGTTTGTGGTGTGCGTGAATCATACTATCGCTGGCTTTCCGATCCCATCATGGCTCGCTTCTCCGGACCCTTCGAGGTTGGTCGTTTTGCAGCGGGTGTTCTTCGCCGTCGCGCGGGTTGAGAAGGGGGCTTCTCCGGTTCGGCAGGGATTAGTTTCTCCTCCGTTTTCTCTGCCGGCTTCGCTGGTCCGGGGGTTTCCGTCGGTGGTTCTGTCTCGGTCTTCGGGGTTGTTCTCTTGAAGACTTCGCGGAATGATATTGTGTCTAGGTCGGGAAAATATTTCTGGAGGTCAGAAGTGACTGCTTTCTTGGCTACCTGCAATCCGCTAAGGTAGAAGGCCTCCTCCGGCACATCTATCGTTAGCTCAGCTTTGTTTTTCTCGAGGCCGAACTTCGTCTTGTCGACCTCCGGAATACGGACCGAGATCACATTAAGGATCTTTTCGTTTTCATCCTCAAGCACTTTCTCGACCGAGACGTCATAGATCAGGGTTCGGCCGGCAAGAGGATGGTTATAGTCGACCTGGACTCGACCGGCGCCAACTGCCCGCACGACCGCAGGTCTCCCGTCAAGTTCGATCCGTTCCCCAGGAAGTGGGGTTTCTTTGTCGCGAAAGCGTCTCAGAGGCACAAGCTTCATCTTCGAAGGGTCTCTTGCTCCATAGCCTTTCTCCGGAGGCAATTCTACCGTGGTTTGCTTTCCGATATCAACTCCGACCAGAGAATCTTCAAGGCCTTTCGGCAACCAGCCTTCGCCTAGTATGATAAACCGGGGCCCGTACGTTGAGTCTTCTCTGTGAAGACGAGCGTCTTTTGCGACCGCGTCGTAGGTAGTGTCTACGGTTTCTCCGCTCTCCTTCACTTTGAGAGTGAAGTTGACCAATAGGAAGTCGCCCGGTTTCACCGGCATAGTCTCAGTTCATCCTCGCGGGAAGTCTTGCCAATGTCTTCCGTGCCGCCTCTAACGCTTCTGCAATATTTGCCTTGAAGCCAAGGTCATGAGAGGCGGAGGCTATCGCGCTTACGGTCGACATTATCTCTGGAGATCCAACGTTGCCCATGACTCCAATTCGGAACATTTTTCCTTTCCATCTTTCTAGGCTTCCACCCAGGTCTATCCCATATTTTATCCGTATCAGTTCTCGCAACTTCCCGTCGTCTATGCCTTCTGGGCACGCCACGGCGGCCACAGTGTGGGATCGCGATTCTGCTTCCGCCATCAGGTCGAGTCCGAGTGCTTCCATCGAGTTGTAAACCGCTTCTGCGCATATTCTGTGCCTCTCGTATCGTGATTGCAGTCCTTCCTCCAGAATCATGTCGCAGGCTTCGTTGAGTGCGTAGAAGAGCGATACCGCAGGGGTGAAGGGTGTGTAGCCGCTCTCCAGGAATTTCCTGTACATGGGGAGGTCCAGGTAGAAGGACCGGTGATGCTTCTTAGACTCGATCTTCTCCCAGGCCTTCTGGCTGACGGTCACGAAGGATAGTCCGGGGGGGCACATCAAGCATTTCTGGCTCGCTGTCACACACATATCGACGCTCCAATCATCGACGGGCAGCTTGTCTCCGCCGAGGATCGAAATGGCATCGACTATGAGGAGAATGTCCTCGTCGGCACAGAGCTTGCCAAGTTCTTGGAGGCTCCTCACGGTCACGCCGGTGGAAGTCTCGTTGTAGACAACTGCCAACGCCTTTGCGTCAGGGTTGGCTTTAATGGTCTTCCTAAAGTCGTCTGTACGCGGTGCTTTGCCCCATTCTGAGTTAATCGTGACCGGCGTACCTCCATAGGCTTTGACGGCTTCGGCGAGTCGTTCGCTGAAGAAGCCGTTGACGTTGATTATGATCTTGTCTCCATCATCTGTGATATTCTGTAGCGCGCATTCGGTTGCTCCAGTTCCCGAGGTTGTGAGGACGAATAGGTCCCCTTTGGTCTCGAATACCTTCTTGGTCTTTGTAAGAACCTGCGACATTAACTGTTTGAATTCTGGGCCCCTATGGCCTATGAGGGGCTTCAGCATCGCCCTCATGACTCTGGGGGGAACGTTGGTGGGACCCGGCAGCATGATTAGTTTCTGGGTCTCACTCACAGAGTAACCCAACTGGATGTTGAGCGCGACCGGAGGACTGGTTCTTTTAAGGCTTAGCTCTCGGCCTTGGCAGAAAAGATCTTGGTGGTGATAACTCTGCTGTCAGACTTTGGTCTAAGCGATCCTTACGTCGCGCAGATGAAGGGCGTGATCCGCTCGACGGCATCTGGAGCAGAAATTATCGACATTTCTCACGGAGTTGAGAAACACAACATCGGTGTTGGCTCGTATCTACTGGAGACCACAGCGCCCTTCTTCCCGGATGGATCGATACATGTTGCTATTGTGGATCCCGGCGTCGGCGGATCAAGACCCCCAATCGCTGTCGTTTGTGAACGGGGCGTCTTGGTAGGTCCCGACAACGGTCTTCTTGCCAGGACAGCCCACAAGCTAGGCTTCCAAGCGGCATACAGGATACAGAATAGCCAGTTCAGTAGGGATAGAGTCTCATCGACTTTTCACGGGAGAGACGTATTTGCCTACGCAGCTGCCAAAATCGCTCAAGGACGAGAGCCGAGTGAGGTGGGAGCGAAGCTTGCAGCTATCGTAAAGCTGGACATTCCAGATGCGAGTTTTTCGAAGAATCTGATAACTTGTAGGGTGCTCTACGTCGATTCTTTCGGCAATGTCGTGACCAATATTTCCACACCCAACGTAGAACAGTTTGGCTTTCGACACGGAGCATCTTTCAAGATCTCGGCGGGCAGAGGCGAAGGACAGCGAGAAGGTCTGGTTACGAAGTCGTATTTCGATATCCCATCCGATCAGCTCGGTATCCTGTTAGGAAGCCAGGGCTACTTAGAACTCGCGATGAGAGAGGCGAGTGCGGCTGAAAGGCTTCGGGTAAAGCATATGGATCGTCTGGAGATCCGATTTAGCTAGGTTTGTCACTCTTCGATATGTCTCTTAAGCGCTCATCGCCATCGATCTCCTTCAAGTATCGAGCGACAGATTTCGGAAGGAGTTCTTGCCAGCGGCCTCCTTTCAATAATCTTCTTCGGACCTCCGTCGCTGTGAACGTTCTCCGGTTGAACATCGGAATCCGCTCGACCCTGAGTCCTGCTTCCTTAAGAAGTCTGAATGTTAGCGGCTCGTTAGTGTAGACAACATCGAAGCTAGGAGTCTGCGATAATAGGTGAGAGACCCATACTTTGTGAAACTCGTCGTCTGGGAGAGGAATTACAGTATAGCGGTCCGCTGGGATTCTTGCCTCCTTGAGAGCTAATCGTATCATTGTAACTCGCTCTCCGGCAGTAAACGGGTTGTCGATGGTATGGCTATGCTGGGCGCTGCCCACCACCATAGTCAGCTCGTCGACTCTTCCAAGAATATACTTCACTGCCTGTAAATGGCCTAGGTGAAACGGTTGGAAGCGTCCAACGTAGAGCCCCGTGGTCAATCGGTTTTCTCCGTCGGATTCCAGAGAACTCTTTGATCGATTTGACTACCACGAATTGGCACGCCTTCGCGATCTAACAAGTTTTGCTTCGTGATCGTCCCCGTTCGATCGAGACTACCACACAAGCCATAGTTGCCTATCGTTAGGTCGCCATTGACAACCCTCTGGCAGGGGACGAAAAGAGGCCATGGATTCGAAGCAACGGCTCCACCCACGGCCCTCGGTGCAGATCCTAGATGCTTTGATATGAGGCCGTAGGTTGTCACCCTGCCTCTGGGGATCTGTTCAAGGACCCGGTATACGCGTCGCTGAAATTTCGAGATCATATCCGTGTTGAGCGTAACGGGTCGCGAGATGCTGTGCCCGTCGAATAGACGAACCATTTCATGTGTCAGGTGGTGCTTCCCTAGCGTCGGCTCAACAGCACTGGTTTTTCTCAAATAGTCAGTGAGGTACGCCCGAACCATCTTTGAGCTGGCTCCGAAGGCCGACGCGACAAGCTCGTCTCGTCCGTCGGTTAGGCAACCGAACCAATTGTTTCGAGACAACTCCGTTGAAAGTTTGAACTCCTCCAAGATTGAACTCGGCCAGCTCAAAAGCTCTCTTTAAGGGTGAGGTCGGCTGAGTCCGAGAAAATGCTCGAGATAGACGGTAGTTTCGGCGAAGGTGGCGGACAGATTCTTCGATCATGCCTGGCGCTTTCAGCAGTCATGGGAAAGGAGGTTCGCATCTTCAATATCAGGGCGGGAAGGTCCGAGCCTGGCTTGAAAGCTCAGCACCTCACAGGTGCCAAAGCTCTTGAAACTATATGCAACGCTTCTTCCCAAGGTCTGGATATCGGGTCAACCGAGTTCGTCTTCAGACCCGGTCGGATTGAAGGAGGTTCTTTCAGTTTCGATGTCGGAACCGCCGGCAGCATTACCTTGGTCTTGCAGGCACTGATGCCTCTTCTTCCATTCGCTCCTGGGAAGATATGTATAGAAGTTCGCGGTGGTACAGACGTGAATTGGAGCCCTCCGATCGACTATCTCAGGCTGATCACGATTCCCGTGCTTGCAAACATGGGATTCACGATGTCACTCGAGGTCACTAACCGTGGACACTATCCGAGAGGCGGGGGAATTGTTAGAGTCAGCTCGACTCCATCTGGACCATTGAAGCCGATTGAGCGCGTGGAGAGGGGGAGCATCAGTCTGATCGTTGGGGTAAGTCATGCAGTAAAACTGCCTAGACACGTGGCCGAGAGACAGGCGTGGGCCGCGGTTCAGGTGATTAAGGACCGTGGATTGCCGAATCCTCAAATCGGGATTCAGAATTCAGAGAATAACGTTCACCTGGGTCCTGGCAGTGGAATCGTGCTATGCGCGAGAGCAGAGACTGGCGCCATCTTGGGAGGCGACTGTTTAGGCGAGAGAGGTAGACGCGCTGAAGAGGTAGGGCAGGTCGCAGGACAGCGACTCGTCGAGGAAATCGAAAGCAGAAGTTTTCTGGATAGACATATGGGAGATATGATCGTCCCCTACCTGGCACTGGCCGATGGAGTGTCTGATGTTTCAGTATCTCAAATCACTCAGCATACTCTGACAAATGTGAAGGTGGCTGAATGGGTCACGGGGGTACGCTTCGACCAGGTTGGCGAGCTGGGAAAGCCGGGCAGGCTGAGAGTCAGAGGGCTCGGCCTAAAGCCAAGCCAGGTTGTCGCTTCTCCCAAAGAGTCGCGCCTGACGCCAAATCTCTGACGTATAGCACTCGATGGTACGGAATCTGCGTGTCGCCGTCCTCTAACATGAACCATCCCTTGCCAAGGCGAGAGATGGTCGAAACTCTAATGCCTATTTGATCGTCAGGAGCCCCACGGTGTCTATAGACCAGCTCGATCTGAAAGGAGTTTCCCGGTCCACGAAGCAGGCGCGACAGTAACGACCGGAGCGGGTGCTCGCGCATCTCAGTCGATATTGGAATCTCCGATATCAACTTGTCCGATCCGAATAGAGGGCTGGAGCGTAGGTCTAAATCCAGACAATTTCCGTTCAAGCGCGAAAACACCGATGACCCTGAGCGCCTCATCGAGAGTCATTCAAAAACAGACGGTCACGTCAGTCCCTCTAGAGACTGTTTGGCAGAGCTGGACCACCTCTGAAGGAGTAACCAGCTTCTTTGCGCCCCAGGCGAACATTGAGCCCAAGGTGAGAGGGTTCTACGAGCTGTTCTTTGACTTGAAGGCTCCGAGAGGATTTCAGGGAACCGAAGGTTGCAGGGTCTTGAGTATCGATCCTCCAAGGAGTCTCGCGTTCGAGTTTCTTGCACCACCACAGTTTCCGAATGTGCGAAGAGTACGCACACGTGTCGACGTTCTGTTTGAAGCGGTTCTGAGTGGGGGTCTCGTCAAAGTTAGTCTTGCTCATTCAGGGTTCGTGGAGGGGGAGGAGTGGGACGAGTGTTTCGACTTTTTCAGCTGGTCTTGGGATATCGTGCTTGGAAGGTTTCAGTACCGATTTACTGTGGGACCAGTGGATTGGAGCCGTCCCTATGTGCCTCGCGGAGTCGGAGATCGTCCACTACGAAAGCTTCGAGATCGTGACGCGGTGTAGGCGCGCTTCCTTCTAGGAGACATTGAAAGGTTGCGGTCGACGCTACATTTATAGCAACAGGGCACCGCACCCGCGATTCAGTGAAACTTATGAGTGAAGAGGGCTTCATGCCGGGCGCAACAACCGTTGGAGTTGTTTGTAAGGATGGGGCGATACTCGCCTCGGAGCGACGATATTCGTATGGTACTTTTGTAATGAGCAAGGTTGCCAAGAAGGTCTTCAAGATTACGGACAATATTGGAGTTGGTTGTGCGGGAATAATCGGGGATATGCAGGTTCTTGCACGAGAGGCTAATGCCTACATGAGTATCTTCCGTTATGAGCGTGGGAGGTCTGGTACGGTGAAGAATACAGCGAAGCTCTTCGCTTCGTTGCTTTCGAGCAGGCGGCTGTTTCCTTACTTGGCACAGACAATAATCGCGGGGATTGACGATGGCAATCCCGAACTGTTCGTCCTTGACCCAATAGGCTCGGTTCTGGGGGACAAGTTCGCAGCGGTTGGTACGGGCGCAGAAATCGCGATGGGAGTCCTTGAGTCGGAATATCGCGAGGGTCTGTCCGTTGAAGAGGCAAAGCCTCTGATACTTAGAGCGATAAGGTCGGCCATCGCCCGGGACATTTCGAGCGGCGACGGTGTCGACCTCATGATCATAACGCATGATGGGATAAAGGAAGAGTCAGAAAAGCTCAGATAGACGCTAGCGAGAAACTCCGTTATATTATCCGCCCTCAGACAATCGTCGGCTGACTTTCGTGCTGAACAAGAAAGACCTCGCCACTATTCAGAAACAACTGACGCACTTTGATGAAGTTCGGGAGGAGATCTTGAGCTTATCAAGAGCTGCAACAAGGCTCGCTGGGTCGACGATCCTAGACATTCATCGGGGCGATCTGGACTCAGCGGCAAACGGGATTGCCAAGGTCGAACAAACCCTGAACAAGATCGACTCACTGTCAAACGATTTCTCAGAGTTTAAGACTTCTCAAGGAGTGGTCGTCGCCTTTCAAGAGTACGTGGAGGCTACGACCCTTCGAACGTTTGCTGAGACCGACAGGATCCCATCAATTTCAGAGCTAAGGTCTGATCATAGGAGCTACATTCTTGGACTCTTGGACGCGATCGGCGAATTTCGCCGAATGGCCCTAAACTGTCTTCGAAGAGGAGACGTGAAAAAGGCAGAAAAACTGCTTGATGGGATGGAAGGGATCTACGATGATCTGCAAACCTTGGACCATACCTCGATCGTTCCCACATTCAGGGTCAAGATGGACGCCGCCCGGCGGATAATCGAGTCTACGAGAGGCGATGTTGTCACGGAAGTGCGGCGCTTCTCTCTTGAAGAGGCGCTGAACAGACTCGATAAACGATTGGGATCCCGTTCAAAGAATTGAAGATTGACGAACTCTTCCGTTTCCAATCCGTAGCTCAAGCCATCTCGTTACAAAGAGACATGGCATCCAAGGTTGTGCCTGTCGATAACTCCGGTTTCAAACCTCGGCTCATGTGTGGGATGGATGTAGCCTACGATGGGGAGTCTGCCTTTGTTGCCGCGGTGGTCTGGGACGCTGAGCAGAAGAGGTTTGTGGAGAAGGCCGGTGCGAAAGAAACAGCGAACCAGAAGTACATCCCAGGTTTCCTCGGCTTCCGTGAAGGTCCTCTCCTGGTTAGTATTGCGCGAAAATTGCGGTTGACCCCGGATGTCTTCTTTGTCGATGGACAAGGAGTTGCCCATCCCAGAAGATTCGGTTTAGCAAGCCATTTCGGATTGGCGGTCGAAAAACCTACCGTTGGCGTGGCCAAGTCTCTCCTGTATGGGAAGCCTCAGAAGGAGAGCATAGTTGATCCAGACGGCCTGGACATAGGCAGGATAATATCTGTGGATAACGGCAAGAAATTCTATGTCAGCGTGGGGCATAGGATATCCCTTGAAACTGCCGTTCGACTGACCGAAGACTGTACGGTTAACAGTCATCCTCTACCGCTGAGACAAGCACACCTCGACTCTGTACGTATGAAAGGGAGCCCTGACCTCTGAAAGCCGCTCACCTCATGGCCCTTTACAAACTAGTGGAAATGGGAGCGCATGAGAGAGAAGTAGCCTTGAGCACGGGATTGGTCGCCAAGGGCTTGGGGTTGTCCCAGCAGACAGCGTCCCGTAGACTGATCGAGATGGAAAAGCAGGGGTTGATAGTGCGATCAGGGGAGGGGAGAGTTCAACGCGTACAAATAACGAAAGAGGGCCTCGCCAATATGACAGAAATGTACCGGGTTCTCAAGCATGTCTTTGAGGCTCCGAAGAGGGAGCTTGTGATGAAGGCCGTCGTTTTCTCGGGTCTCTCGGAGGGCTCCTACTACATGAGCATGGAGGGCTACAGGAGACAATTCAAGTCCAAGCTTGACTTGGACCCTTTTCCCGGAACCCTAAACCTCCGGGTCGCCCAGGAAAGCATGAGCCAACGTCGAGAGCTGGACAGTTATCCGTTCGTGGACATCGAGGGATTTGCCGACAAGGAGCGAACCTACGGGGGAGCAAGATGCTACAGGGCCATTGTTGACCAAAAGGTGCGAGGAGCAATAGTCGTTCCCATCCGGGCCCACTACAAGGAGGACGTGATCGAGATCATCGCTCGTGAGAATCTGAGAAAACGCTTGCATCTAAAGGATGGCGATGCTGTCGATGTCAGAGTGCCCTTCGAGGGCTAATCATCGTTCGCCCATTCCTTTGCCACTCTGTCCTTGACCTTGGTACTACTGTTCAAACTGTCCCGACCGAACTTGGGAATCTGGACAACCGGGATATGTAGACCAGCAGTTTTAATGATGTTCTTGACCGCCTTTTTGATCTCCTGTTGGTCATAACCGACGCAGATAATGTCCGGTCTCACTTCGTTCAAGATTCCGAGCATGTCGAGGCTCTGATGGCCTAGAATGGCGCTGTCTACGGCTCTGAGAGAAGCGACTAGTTCCCTCCTCTGATGCTCCGGTATGATAGGCCTCCGTCCTTTTCGATTGAGCACTGTTCGGTCCCGGGCAACTACTACGACCAGTCGTGCTCCTGGTCCGCCTCTCCGCTTGGCTTCTACCAAAAACCTGACGTGGCCGATGTGAAGGAGATCGAAGACCCCGGTCGCAAGGACGGTCTTTCTATGTGCCAAGCTATCCCGCACCGGCTCAAGGATGGGATAAGAACGCTTCAGGGCTTTGTCTCTGACTCTTCGTCTATCCGTTGCTGAAGAAGGATTCAAGAGTCTGTTTGCCTTGGCTCGCGACTGGAGCTCTTTTCATTCGTTCTACGGCGGTCCTCACCCTCTCTTCGGTAAAGTCGCGGTCTCCGCAGAGGAATCGAACGAGGTTCTCGGCTTGAGGTTCGGTCCAGTGGAGCGAATAGTGAGCTGTTACTTCAGGTTTGAGAAATATCTGTCGTATTCTTTGCAGGTTAGGTGGCGTCTTGAATTCGGGATTCTTTGACGCTATTTGTTCGATGCTCCTGTTCTCTCTGAGAAGCTTGAGTGCTGTTTTAGGTCCGATCCCTTTGAATCCATCTGGGTTGAAGTCGGTACCGATCAATATCCCCAGGTCTATCAGTTGCTCTCGGGTGAGTTCGAGTGCGTCCAATGTCTTCTCTAGCTCAACCATCTCCGGGTCCACTTGGACATAGGCCTCTCTCATAGGCAGCTTTCTCTTTCCAGTAATAGCTAGGTTTCTAACAAGTCTGATGGCACCGAACAATAGTGAATCATAATCTTGGCTTACTGCTGCCCACACGTCTCCCCTGCTTGTCATGTAGGCTGCCTGAGCCTCTCCTTCTGAAGGAGCTTGTACGTATGGTACTCCGAGATAGTCAAGGAGCTTGTGGGCATCATCGATCATGATGTCTTTGAGGCTAGCTGTTGCCTGGGCGAATCGCTTGGCCTCGGCAACCTCGCCTCGTGTGACCGCCGCTTCATACTTGATGATCGCCTCTTCTTTGACAGCTCGCCGTCGTTTAATCTCGGTCTCCTTGAGGGTTGGCGGGGTGCCGTCGAATACGTAGACGAGACGGATTCCACGCTCAGCAAGATTGGTGGTTCTGTAGAGAAGGCCGCTTAGATGGCTAGTAACTCTGCCCTGCCTATCCATCAAAGGCGCCCCGGTCGGCCCTCGGATTATGGCGAGAAACTGGTAGAGAGCGTTGTAGGCGTCTACCGCGAACGTCTTGCCTGACAGTTCATCCAGACCCGTCTTTTGTCTAGGAATAAGATCTCCAAGGTCAACACCCAACGTTCTAGGCTCCTGTCCTTCCTCGTCGACCTTTTGCTGCTCTATTTGCGATTAGGGCACCGATCGAGCCGGCGCCCACACCGCTGTCAATATTGACGACTGCGAGCCCGAGGGAGCATGATTGTAGCATTGCGGCCAGGGCGGCTATTCCCCGGTCGCCGAATCCATAGCTTCGGGAGGTTGGAACGGCAATTACTGGCACGTCAACCAGGCCTGCAACGACTGTTGGGAGGGCTCCCTCTCTGCCAGCAATGACGAGAATGACGTCCGCATCCCATCTAAGCAGTTTCGTTAAGGGCTTGAATAGCCTATGGAGTCCCGCGACGCCTACATCATAGAATCCGCGAGTTTCGCAGCCCATTTCATCCGCGATGATTCTAGCCTCTTCAGCTATCGGAATGTCCGACGTGCCGGCGGTCAAGAGACCAACTCTGCCCCCGCTGCTTCTGAACTCGTAAGACCCGCGTTTGATCACTACCATTCCCGACTTTGGGAAGAATTTGACTCGAACGTTTGATATTCGACGGGCGCGAATCCTTCTGAGATGGTTCGTGTTGGCTCTGCTCACTATCGCTCGCCCAGCTCGTTTGACCATAGCCTCGACAATCTCTGCGACCTCTTGAGCGTCCTTTCCCTCCGCCAGAATTACCTCCGGCAGTCCCTTACGCACTTCCCGGCCAACATCTAGCCTGGCGAGATCTCGCAATTTCTCGATAGCAAGAAGGCTGCTGGGTCTCTTCGATAGCTGAGTATCGGAAAACCTGACCAAGTCTCGGCTGGCGACCATGAAACCATCTGTTTCTACACAGTTAAATTACAATGCTCAATCATTTCTCTGCGACATGATCGAACCAGCTGCTCCGAGAATCCGAGAAAAGATTGAGGAAGCCACCGGGCTAATTCGGCTGCTGAGAGGAGCAGTGGTCGCCCTCTCAGCCGGCGTTGACAGCTCCCTAGTGGCGCTCTTGGCCCAGAAGGCTCTCGGCAAGTCTGCAGTCGCTGTCACCGGAGTGTCTGAATCGCTTCCACCTGAAGAGCTTGAAATTGCGAAGGAGACCGCTAGGCTCATAGGCATTCGGCACGTGACCATTCAAACTGATGAGTTGCGGAACCCCAACTACTTCTCTAATCCTGCCAACCGGTGCTATTACTGCAAGGAGACTTTGTATGCTGAACTGCGAAATCTCGCTGACGGTCTAGGCTTCGAATCGATTCTTGACGGCACCCATGTTGACGACATCGGTGACGATCGTCCAGGTCTCAAAGCTGCTCAGGAAGCGGGAGTGATCAGCCCGCTGCTCCTCGCCTCGTTTTCCAAGGCTGATGTAAGAGAGTCGGCTCGAATTCTCGGATTGCAAGTCTGGGACAAGCCGGCAATGCCTTGTCTCTCGTCACGCATTCCACACGGTGAGGAGATTACCTCCGACAAGCTCAGAATGATTGGGCAAGCCGAATTGCGCATCAAGCGGTTGACCGGGACGAAGAATCTGAGGGTTAGATACAGCGATGGGCTAGCAAGGATTGAGGTGTCTCCCGAGGAGAGGAAGCTCTTCTTTGACGAACGGATTATGGATGATGTCGATGCGGAGCTGAGGCGGTTGGGATTCGTGAGAGTTACCCTCGATCTGCGCGGCTATTCCAGAAGGGAGCCAGTGGTGGCGGCTGATCCGTTGACTCTTCCCATGGCTCATGTGTCCTAGTAATCAGTTTTCGTCTTGAACTGACAGAAGCTCCTCTAAGACCCTGTGTGTGAAGCCCCACACAACCCTGCCGTCGACTAGAAAGGCTTCTACGCTTCGACGGGTGCCTCGGATCTCGATCTTCGTCGTAGTTCTGAGGGAAGGGAGTCGAGCGAGCGAAACCCAGAAGGCTTCTTGAACCTCTGGTCCAGTCCTGACCTCACGCCGGTGGCGGAGTCCGTAGACCCAGGGCTGGACCTTCATCTCAAGACGTCTCATGGGCGAGCCGAGACTCAGGGTTCCGAGTTCATCGCCATCTTCGTCCAAGTCTAGGCCAACTTCCTCGCTGACCTCTCGCCTCAACGCGGCCCTTGCCGAGGGGTCTGACCGTTCGACTCTTCCTCCGGGAAGCCCGATTTGACCGGACCAGGGGTCATCGATTCTTTCTGCTCGATGTATGAGGAGAATGTTCAGATCAGAAGATGTCTCTTCTTGGAGGAGAACGGCTACGACAGCCTGTACGTTTTCATCTGTTCCGGAGAGATGTTTTGTCGAGAGTGTTTCTTTCAGCCTGGATAGTCTGGGGCTGAGACGGGAATCTTGAGCCAAAGAACGTTCTCAGGCATGGGATGACTTGGATTGATAAAAACGCGACTAGATGGCGTTATTCAATGGTTGTCGATTGTGGTGTAGGTCCTTCAGTTTCAGAATGCGATCGGTCGTAGTTCCGGTTGTTTGCCGGTAGCTTCTTGGTTGATGTGTTCGTATTTGGCCTTGACTAGATTCATGAATGGCGCGAGGTCTTTCAGGTTTCGAAGGGTGAACGCGGCCCATGTGCGCTTGCTCACTTGGTCCCTCAGCCTCCAATCTAGGGATTGGTCCTCGACTATTTTGTTTCTAGCGCGCTGGTCTGCGTGGAATGTCGCATTGATCTCCTCCCCTCTTGCGTGAACGTAGAAGAGTAGCCTGTTTTCATAGTAGAAGGCGGGGGTAGGTTCTCGACTCTCCTTCTCGTACTGCACCTTCATAGTCACGCCTTTCAACTGCCTCATGCGAGTTCTGAGGGACTGGAAGAGTGTCCAGGTCTGAGGTTGCACTCGATCCGCTACGAACGATAGGTCTGTCGTTTCCATTCGGGACATCGTTGAAACCGGTGTGACGCTTCTCTACTAAAAAAGGTAAACGGTTTGCCCAAAAGCATGCCAGACGATGTATCACTAACCATCATCCGACCTTTCCGCTGTGCAACGAATGAAAGCATGCAAACGTTCGTGTCAATGCCGGAAGGGGCGTAATTTGTGAGCAATAGCCGGGCGGCTAATCCATGCTACAGCTAGAATGAATAATCACAGCTTCTACAGGTGCCTCGGGGGTCAAGCTCTCGGTTGCATACTGGGCAATACGTCTCCAATCGAGTCAATGAACCCTGATCGTGTTTTTCCTCGAAGAATAATTCCCTTATGGTCGTATGATTAGACGTTCAGACCTCTCTTCAGGTCTTCTCTTGGTTTGTACTCTAGCATCATTCTCGACCCTTGTTCAGGTGCCTGCTCGCTACTCCTCCTTGCGGTTATCGTGACTGGCGTGAATCCACTTGAGATGGCATAGCTGACAGAGTCGTCTCCCTTCTGGGTGCAATGCACCAATAGCTTGTAGAGCAGTTCTCTATGCGTGAAAACCATCTTGGTCGATTCCACGCCAACTACTATCGCGGGAGAGCTGCACTTTGGACAGTTCAGACCTTCATGTCGAGCGATCTTTAGCCCGCAGTCGGGACACCAGATGTCCTCGTCTCGCCTAGCTATGAAGATTGATTGCCAAACGCCCAAGTGTTTCTTCGGGCTGCACTGTTGCCAGTCAGGGATTGTTAGTCTGATCGACTTGAAAGCCCATGGGGCCTCTTCCTTCCATCGAGAAATGTAATCAGCCTTCTGCTCACAGTCCTGGTGAAAATATGTCCTCTTACCCTCTTGACTGAAAGCTGCGAGGACAAGTTCGTCTCTGTGTATGATTCTTCCGCACGCAGCACAGTCGACCATTTCGATTCAATATG
>Ga0209268_1000068_pt1 | contig 51547 bp, 57 predicted proteins | sample GraSoiAngelo_143_FD_185900 | JGI IMG/M metagenome (GOLD analysis project Ga0209268, IMG submission 185900) | Grasslands soil microbial communities from the Angelo Coastal Reserve, California, USA - 14_1009_02_30cm (SPAdes) (version 2) | ecosystem: Environmental > Terrestrial > Soil > Grasslands ... | reverse complement strand
GGCGTTTCGGCGCTACGGCGAGTATCTTGAGCGTCGGCGGCCAGACTTTCCGCGAGGCGCCTATAGTCTTGCGACGTCAGACTGGTACTACGATGGCGACGATCACAGGTGTCCGCATGACGCATGGCTTGAGAGTGTAACGCTGTCCGAGCCCGCAATCGGCTCGCGGCAAGAGATACGGACAGTGGCCATGCACATACGATTGCTCGGTTCCTACCATGATGGACACATCGAACTCCGTTACCCGCGCGTGTTTCGGTATCAGCTTCATCTCGATTCGGGGGTCGACGGTCATCGGGACTGGTGCTACGACGAGTTCCGTTTGACTGACGACGGCAATCTCCTTCACGAGATAGAGTGGTCGGGCCGTGGCGCGATAGCGCATTGGCTCATCGAGGCGTCTGACATCGAATTTACTTGGCAGCCAAAGGGCCATGCCACTTCCGGCGCCTAACCGGCCGTTAGAGCGGTCCGGCATACTGTTCGAGCGCCGGCTTTGCCGGCGCAATCCGGATCTGGGGGAGCAGGAAGGAGCACGTCGAAGGCGTGCGACGACCGTCGGAGGGGGCCGTCGAGGCCCCCTCCGAAATTAATTCGACGCGGTCGGCTTGACCTTCCCGCCGGATTTCTCGTACGACTCGACGGCCTTCTTGAGGTCGCGGTACTGCTCGCAGCTGAAGAGGCACAGGCGGTTGAGCCGCGCGAGGTGCTCCTTGGCCTTCGGGAGGTTGTCGAGCGCCAGGTAGGCCTCGCCGATGTACTCGTGGGCGCCGAGGTGGCGCGGATCGAGCGCCAGCGCCTTCTGGTAGAGCGGGATGGACTTTGCCGCGTCGCCGCCGCGGCGCGTGGCGTAGGCCAGCCAGTTCCACGCGTCAGCGTCGTCCGGGGTCCGCTGCACGGCAACCTCCAGCAGCGTGATCGCGCGCGCGAACTGCCTGGACTCGATGGCCTGCACGCCCGCCGTGTACTCGGCCGTCTGCTTCTTCGTCATCGCCCCGTCGCCACCACCACCACCACCACCACCGCCGCCGCCGTCGGCCAGCGCCAGCGCAGGCAGGAGCAGGACTGTCACGAAGAATCCATGCGATACGTCGCCAGGGTGCCGTCATGACCGCCTCCGTTGCAACGTGTGGGCCCCGCGCCGGCTATCAAACGTGCGAAGATCGTCTCGCGTTCCATGCCGCCCGCACGCGTCCGCATCATATCGGCTCCGCCCGGCGAGGCGCCCGCGGACATCCGGCGCGCCTGGGTCGGCCTGACCCTGCCCATCGTCGGCCGCGGCCCGATGACGGGCTTCGGCTCCGGCGTGCTGACCGGCCCGAAGAGCATCCTCGAGCTCCTGTGGCGCCTCGTCACCTTCCGCATGCAGGTGCACGAGGGCTACGCGGTGGACGTCGCCACCGCCATCGACATCCTGGCGAAGGCGCGGCCCGACGCCGCCGCCTGGTGGCGTCACGCCGCGCCGCATCTCTTTCGACGCGGTCACCGCTTCGTCTTCGCCCGCGACTGCTGCCAGCCCGCGGAAGAGCCCTAATCCACGCGAAAGACGCAGTCGGAGGTCAGGCGCTTCACGCTCGTCTGGCCACAGAGGGCCATGTCTCGCCGCAGCTCGTCGCGCAGGATGTCGAGCGAATTGTGCACGCCCTCGGCGCCGCCGACGGCGAGACCCCAGAGCACGGTGCGCCCGACGGCCACGACGCGCGCGCCCCACGCGAGCGCCTTGAGCACGGCGGTGCCGCGGCTGAAGCCGCCGTCGATGATGACCTCGGCGCGGTCCCCGACGGCGTCGGCGATGGCGGGCAGCGCGTCGATGGACGCCTGGGTGCTGTCGAGCTGGCGGCCGCCGTGATTGGAGACCCAGACGATCTTCACGCCCATGTCGACGGCGCGCTTGGCGTCGCGCGCGGTCATGACCCCCTTGAGGCCGATCGGGAGCCGCGTCGTCTTTTGGAGAAATTCGACGTCGCTCCACGTGAGCCGCGTCGGATAGTTGGCGTCGGGCCCACGCGGGTTCGGCGCCTTCTTCATCGCCTCGCGCGGGCTCCAGCGCGCGAGGATGTCACGCTCGCGCCGGCTGTAGACCTGCACGTCGACGGTCAGGCAGACGGAGAGGTAGCCGGACGCCTCCACCCGCGCGAGCAGGTCCGCCACCCACGCACGGTCGCCGTGGTGGTAGAGCTGGAACATCTTCGGGCCCTTGCTGGCCGCGGCCACCGCCTCCACGGACCAGCCGCTGGCGCCCGACAGGAACTGCAGCGTGTCGGCGCGCTCGGCGCCGCGCCCCATCTCGACGTCGCCCTCGTCGTGGAACAGCACGAGCCCGCCCATCGGCGCGATCACCACCGGCCACGACAGCGGCACGCCGCAGAGCGACGTCGTCGTGTCGATCTCGCGCGCGTCCACCAGGACGTCCTGGCGGATGGCGAGCCGGTCGAGCGCCCGGCGGTTGCGGCGCTTGGTCAACTCGGTCTCCGAAGCGCCGTCGCCGAAGTTCCACACCTCGAGCGGCAAGATCTTGCGGGCCTCGCGGCGAATCTCGGGCTGGGTCACGAAGCGAAAGCTCACGGTCGGTCTCCTCCTCCTCGCCGGGCCGCCACGTGGCGCTCCAGCTCGTCGAGCGTGCGCGGCCAGTCCTGCTTGAGCAGACGCGAGAGCCCGCGATCGGCGAGCAGCCGGTCGCCGGTCTGGCAGCGCGGGCAGTAGTTGGTCTCGTTCTCCGCGTACACGATACGCTGCACGGGGGCGCCGCAGTCGGGACACGGCTGGCGGAAGCGGCCGTGCACGGCCATGGCGGGACGGAACGCGGTCACGCCCTCGGGGAACTCGCCGCCGGCCTCGCGGCGCAGGCGCTCGATCCAGTCGGCGAGCGTCGCGCGCGTGGCTTCGTAGAGGCGCTTCGTCTCGTCGTCGGACAGCGCGCGCGTCAGCTTCACCGGCGACAGCCGCGCTCGATGCAGGATCTCGTCGCCGTACGCGTTGCCGATGCCGGAGAAGATCGTCGGGTCGGTGAGCGCGCGCTTGAGCGTGTGGCTCTCGGTCGTGAGCGCCGCGCGGAACTCCTCGAGGCTCGCCGTCAGCGGCTCGAGGCCGCCGGGGTCGTGCTCGGCCAGCGCGTCCGCGCCCCGCACGAGGTGGATGGCCGCGCGCTTCTTCGTCCCCGCCTCCGTCATGACGAGCGTGCCCGTACTGAAGTCGAACGCCGCCACGCCGATCTTGCCCGGCGGCCGCGCCCCCGCCGCCTTCCAGTGCAGGCGTCCCGCGATCATCAGGTGGATGACGACGAAGCGCTGATCTTGAAGACCGAGCACGATCCGCTTGCCGAGCCGGCTCACGCCGGTCACCGCGCGGCCGACGACGTCGGAGAGCGGCGGATCGACGGAGCGCAAGACGAAGGGGTTCACCAGGCGGAGGCGCTCGAGCCGCGCGCCGACGACGCGCTCGCGCAACGCCTCGACGTAGACGGTCACGTCCGGCAGCTCTGGCATCCTATCGCACTGGCCGCACGAGCGCGTAGACCACCCGGTCGATCGTCTCGCCGTCCTTGGTGACGTTCTTGCGGTGGCGCGCCTCCAGCGTGTAGCCGGTCTTCTCGAGCACGCGCATCGAGGCGGGGTTCCACTCGAAGACGCCGGCCTGCAGGCGGCAGAGGTCGAAGGTCACGAACGCGTACTCGGTCATCGCGCGCAGCGCCTCGGTGGCGATGCCGCGACCCCAGTACGGCTCGCCGAGCCAGTAGCCGATCTCCGCCGAGCGGTAGAACACGTCCCGGCCGAGCTCGACGCCGATGCCGCCGACGGCCTCGCCGTCCACCGTGATGGCGAAGTCCGTCACCGGCGACTGGGCGCTCGCGCGGCCGATCCAGTCGTCCGCGTCGCTTGTCGTGTACGGATGAGGCAGGCGCGACAGGTTGCGCCACACGCGGCGGTTGTTCGCGTTGCGGACGAGCGAGGCCTCGTCGCCCGCGCGCCACGGCCGCAGCGTACACCGCGCCAATTTGAGTTCCACGGACCGGCATTTTCTCACGGTTCCGGGCCGGGGCCGACGGCGGCGCGGGCGGAGGTACAATCGGGGCCCTATGCGCCCGGCGCCCCCCATCGCGAAGCGCGTGCCGAAGACCGACGTGGTGCACGGCGAGCGCCGCGAGGACGAATACTCCTGGCTACGCGACAAGAACAGCCCCGAGGTCACCGCCTACCTCGAGGCCGAGAACGCGTACACCGACGCCGTCATGAAGGGCTCGGAGGCGTTCCAGGACGCGCTGTACAAGGAGATGCTCGCGCGCATCAAGGAAGACGACTCGACCGTCCCCTACCGGCGCGGCGGGTACGTCTACTACTCGCGCACGGAGACGGGCAGACAGTACCCGATCCACTGCCGGCGGCGCGACGTGCCGGGCGCGCCGGAAGAGATCACGCTCGACCTCAACCGGATGGCGGAGGGCCACGCCTTCCTCTCGCTCGGCGTCTACACCGTGAGCGACGACGGGCGGCTGCTCGCGTACTCCGTCGACTTCACCGGCTTCCGCGACTACACGCTGCACGTGAAGGATCTCGAGAGCGGCGCCCTGCTCCCCGATCGCGTCGAGAAAGTGTCGTCGGCGGCCTGGAGCGCCGACAACTCGATCCTCTTCTACGTGACCGAGGACGAGGCCAAGCGCCCGCACCGGCTGTGGCGGCATCGCCTCGGCGCCGCCGCCGACGATCTCCTGCTCGAGGAGACGGACGAGCTGTTCCGGCTGGGCGTCTTCCGCTCGCGCAGCCGCAACGTGGTCTTTGCCGCCGCCCGCTCGTTCACCTCCGGCGAGTATCGCTGGCTGCCCGCCGCCGAGCCGTTCGGCGAGTGGCGGATGATCCTGCCGCGCGAGAAGGACCACGAGTACGACGTCGACCACGGACTCGACGCGAGCGGCGAGCGGTTCTGGATCCGCACCAACGGCGGCGGGCGGCGCAACTTCCGGCTGGTGACGGCACCGATGGACGACGCGCGCGGCGAGCGCTGGACGGAGGTGCTCGCGCACCGCGAGGAGGTGATGCTCGAGGACTTCGACGTCTTCGCGCGCCATGTGGTGGTCCACGAGCGGGAGGACGGCCTGATCCGCCTGCGCGTCCTGCGGCCGGCCGACGGCGCCTCGCACCACGTCGAGTTCCCCGAGCCGACGTACGAAGTCGACGAGGAGGCCAACGCCGAGTTCGACACCGACCGCTACCGCTTCCGCTATCAGTCGCTCGTCACGCCGGCCTCCGTCTTCGACTACGACATGGAGGGCCGCACCCTCGCCCTGCTGAAGCGTACCGAGGTGCTGGGCGGATTCGATCCGACGAAGTACCGCAGCGAGCGGATCCACGCGACGGCGCCCGACGGCACGCGGGTGGCGATCTCCCTCGTGACCCGGGCGGACGCGCCGCGCGACGGCTCGAGCCCGATGCTGCTGGCCGGCTACGGCGCCTACGGTCTGCCCTACCCGGTGAACTTCTCGTCGAGCCGCCTGAGCCTGCTGGACCGCGGCGTCTCGGTCGCCCTCGCGCACGTGCGCGGCGGCGGCGAGGGCGGCAAGCGCTGGCACGATGCGGGCCGCATGCTCGCCAAGCCGAACACGTTCACCGACTTCGTGGCCGCCGCCGACCACCTCGTCGCGCAGGGCTACACCGCGCGCGACCGGCTGGTGATCGAGGGCGGCAGCGCGGGCGGCCTGCTCATCGGCGCCGTGCTCAACCTGCGTCCCGACCTCTGCGCGGCGGCCGTGCTGCGCGTGCCCTTCGTGGATGTGATCAACACGATGCTGGACGAGTCGCTGCCGCTCACCGTCGGCGAGTTCGAGGAGTGGGGCAACCCGAAAGACCGCGCGTATTACGACGTGATGAAGGCCTACGATCCCTACGCGAACCTCGACGGGCGGCGCTATCCCGCGCTGCTCGTTCGCACGTCGCTCAACGACAGCCAGGTGATGTACTGGGAGCCGGCCAAGTACGTGGCGCGACTGCGCGTACGGTCGCCCGAGACGTCCGTGCTCTTCAAGATCAACATGGCGGCGGGCCACGGCGGCGCCTCGGGCCGTTACGATTACCTGCGCGAGATCGCCTTCGACTACGCCTGGATCCTGGGCCGCCTCGGGAGGGCCGCGTGAAGATCGCGCGTCTCGAGCACCTGCACGCCGACGCCGGCAAGGGCGCGCTCGACTTCCTCAAGCTCACCACCGATGACGGCGTCGTCGGCTGGAGCGAGTACAACGAGACCTTCGGCGGCGTCGGCGTCAGCGCGGCCATCGACGGCCTGGCGCCGCTGGTGGTCGGCAAGGATCCGCGCGCCCGCGAGGCCATCGTCACCACGCTCTACGCCGTGCGCCGGCAGGCGCCGGGCGGCGTGATCCAGCAGGCCATCGCCGCCATCGAGAACGCGCTGCTCGACGCGCAAGCGCGGGCGCTCGGCATTCCCGTGTACGAGCTGCTCGGGGGGCCCCAGCGCCAGCGGCTGCGGCTCTACTGGTCGCACTGCGGCTACTTCCGCCTGTTCGCCTCGCAGCAGATGCAGATCCCGCCGCTGCGCGGGCTGCACGACATCGTCGCCCAGGGCAAGGAAGTCGTGGCCAGGGGGTTCACGGCGCTCAAGACCAACATCTTCCTGTTCGACGCGGGCGCCCCGCACGCGCACATGCCCGGCTTCGCGCGCGCCGACTCCGAGGTGCCCGGGCTCAACGCCGAGCGCCGGATCATCGGCGCGCTGCGCGACCAGCTGGCGGCGTTCCGCGAGGGCGCCGGCCGCGACGTGGACATCCTGGTGGACCTCAACTTCAACTTCCGCACGGAGGGCTTCGTGAAGGTCGCGCGCGCCATGGAGCCGTTCGACCTCTTCTGGGTGGAGATCGACTCCTTCGACCCGGCCGCGCTGCACGACATCCGCTCGCGCATCGACATCCCGCTGGCCTCGCTCGAGAGCCAGTACACGCGGCGCGGCTACCGCGAGTTCTTCGAGCGGCAGTCGGTAGACGTGGCCATCGTGGACGCGCCCTGGAACGGCGTCGCGGAGTCGCTGAAGATCGCGGCGCTGGCCGACACCTACGAGGTCAACATCGCGCCGCACAACTTCTACGGCCACCTGGCCACCATGATGAACGCGCACTTCTGCGCGGTGGCGCCGAACTTCCGCATCATGGAGATCGACGTGGACGCCGTCCCGTGGATCGACGAGCTCTACACGGTGCCCCCCACCATCGAGGACGGCCACCTGGTCCTGCCCACGGGCCCCGGCTGGGGCACCGAGGTCAACGAGGCGGGCGTCCGCAAGCATCCCGCGAGGAGACCGGCATGAAGATCGAACGAGTCGAGCACCTGCACGCCGACGCCGGCGACCGCAACTTCGACTTCCTCAAGGTCGTCACGGACGACGGCGTGGTCGGCTGGAGCGAGTACAACGAGACGTTCGGCGGTCTCGGCGTCTCCGCGGTGATCGACGGGCTGGTCCCGCTCGTCATCGGCAAGGACCCGCGCGCGTGGGAGGCGATCGTCACCCAGCTCTACGCGGTGCGGCGCCAGGCGGCGGGCGGCGTCGTCCAGCAGGCGATCGCGGCCATCGAGAACGCGCTGCTCGACGTCAAGGCGCGCGCGCTCGGCGTGCCTGTCTACGCGCTCTTCGGCGGGCCCGTGCGCGAGCGCGTGCGCGTCTACTGGTCGCACTGCGGCACCTACCGGCTCGCGCGGTGGCAGGCCATGCAGATCCCCCGCCTCAAGACGCTGCAGGACGTCGTGAACCTCGGCAAGGAGGTGCGCGAGAAGGGCTGGACGGCGCTCAAGACCAACCCGATGATCCTCGACGTCGACGAGCCGTACCAGCACGCGCCGGGCTTCGCGCGGCGCAGCCGCGACTTCCCCGAGCTGAACGCGGACCGCCACGTCCTCAGGAACGTCCGCGACCAGCTCGCCGCGTTCCGCGAGGGCGCGGGCAAGGACATGGACATCCTGGTGGACCTGAACTTCAACTTCAAGACCGAGGGCTTCATCAAGATGGCGCGCGCGATGGCGCCGTTCGACCTCTTCTGGGTCGAGATCGACACGCGCGACCCGAAGGCGCTGCACTACATCCGCTCGCGTGTCGACATCCCCGTCGCCTCGTGCGAGTGCCTCTTCGGCCGCCGCGACTACCGGCCGTACTTCGAGCACCAGTCCGTCGACGTCGCCATCGTCGACACGCCCTGGAACGGCGTGGGCGAGTCGGTGAAGATCGCCAACATGGCCGACACGTACGAGGTCAACGTGGCGCCGCACAACTTCTACGGCTGGCTGTCGACGTGCATGAACGCCCACTTCTGCGCGATCGTGCCCAATCTGCGGATCATGGAGATCGATCCCGACGTGGTGCCGTGGTACGACGAGCTGGTGACGACGGTCCCGAAGATCGAGAACGGCCATCTCGTGCTGCCCACGGGAGCTGGCTGGGGCACCGAGGTCAACGAGGCGGCGGTGAAGGCGCATCCGCCGAAGAGGCGCTGATGGCTGCCGAGATTCTGCACCGTATCGTCGACACGAACGGCATCCGCATGCACGTGGCGGAGGCCGGAGAGGGCCCGCCGGTCGTGATGTGCCACGGATTCCCGGAGTCCTGGTACTCATGGCGTCGCCAGCTCGTCGCGCTGGCGGAGGCCGGCTACCACGCCGTCGCGCCGGACATGCGCGGCTATGGCAAGACCGACCAGCCGGAGCCGATCGCGGACTACACGCTGCTGCACCTCGTCGGCGACCTCGTGGGCTTGCTCGACGCGCTCGGCGAATCGACGGCGGTGATCGCCGGGCACGACTGGGGCGCGCCCGTCGCCTGGCACGCGGCACTGCTGCGGCCCGATCGGTTCCGGGCCGTGATCGGCCTGAGCGTGCCGTTCATCCCGCGCCGGGCGACGCGCCCGACCACCACGATGCCACGCACCGACGACGCGATCTTCTACCAGCTCTACTTCCAGGAGCCCGGCGTCGCGGAGGCCGAGCTGGGACGCGACCCGCGCGAGACCATCCGGCGGCTGCTCTACTACGGCTCGGGCGACGCTCGCCGGGACCCCGTGGCGCCGGGCTCGGGCGACGTCGGCATGGTCCCGCGCGGCGGGGGCTTTCTCGGCGGCCGCAAGGCGCCGGAGACGCTGCCCGCGTGGCTCACGGACACCGACGTCGACTTCTACGCCGGTGAGTTCGCGCGCGCCGGCTTCCGCGGCGGGCTGAACTGGTATCGCAACATCGACCGCAACTGGGAGCTGCAGGCGCCATGGATGGGCGCCAGGGTCACCGTCCCCGCGCTGTACGTGACCGGGGATCGCGATCTCGTCCGAGGCTTCCGCGGCATGGACCGGCTCCTGCCCGCGCTCAAGCACTTCGTTCCGGATCTACGAGGCACGATCGTTCTCCAGGGCTGTGGCCACTGGACGCAGCAGGAGCGGCCGGCCGAGGTCAACGCGGCCATGCTGCGATTCCTGGCGGAGGTGAAGTGATGGCCGTCACCGGCTTCGAGGTCACGCTGCGCCGTCCGCTGGCCGGTGGCGCGCCGTTCGGCGACGTGGGTCCCTACGAGGAGCTGAAGGGCCGGCTGCGCTACGCGATCGATCCGAGTCACGCCGCCAACCGCGGCGTCACCGATGTCGCGCTGGCGCCGAGGAACGCCGCCGGGCTCGTCGAGTTTTCCGCCGACCTCTCGCTGCTCGTCCCCGTGGACCGCGCGCGGGCGAGCGGCCGCGCGCTGATCGACGTCGTGAATCGCGGCAACACGGTGAGCGTTCCCAACTTCAACCACGCGACGCGCCCGGCCTTCACGGCCGGCTCCGATCCGAACCCGCCGATCGACGTCGGCGATGGATTCCTGATGCGCCGCGGCTACGTCGTCGCCTCGTGCGGCTGGCAGTTCGATCTGCCCGACGTGCCGGGCCTGATCCGGCTCCACGGCGTGGAGGCGCGCGAGCAGGGCCAGCCGCTGCGCGGTCGCGTGTACGTGCAGCTGCAGGCGCCGGAGGACGTCGCTGACTTCCTGCTCTCCGACCGCGCTCACCACGCGTACGCCGCCGCCGATCTCGACGAGCGGGACGCCGTGCTGACCGTGCGCGACATGCCCGACGCCGAGCCGGAGGTGATTCCGCGCGGGAAGTGGAAGTTCGCGCGCGCCGAGAACGGCCGCGCGACGCCGGATCCTCGCCACGTGTGGCTGGAGGGTGGCTTCACGAAGGGCCGGCTCTACCACGTCGCCTACACCGCCACCGGCGCCCAGGTGGTCGGCCTCGGACCGGTCGCGCTGCGCGACTGCGCCGCGTGGCTCAAGAGCGGCGAGGCGCCGGTGCACGTGCGCCGGGCCTACGCGTATGGACGCTCGCAGACGGGCCGCCTGCTGCGCACGCTGATCCATTACGGCCTCAACGACGACGAGCGCGGTGACGAGGCATTCGACGGCGTCATCGCCAACGTCGCGGGCGCCATGCGCGGCGAGTTCAACCAGCGCTTCGGCCAGAACAGCAAGGACCGGCCGTGGACGATGTGCCACCTGGAGCCGTTCCGGGTCGAGCCGCGCGGCCGGCTGAGGGTGATGTACACGAACACCTCGGCCGAATACCATCGCGGCGACGCGTCGCTGGTCCACACCGACCCCGATGGCGCGCGCGACCTCGAGCACGGTCCGAGCGTGCGCGTCTACCACTTCGCGGGCACGGAGCACGGGACCGGCGTGTGGCCGCCGACGGACACGCAGCCCGCGCCGGCCGATCCGCACGGCTGGGTCGACCGCTCGCAGAACCTGCGCGGCGTCGTGAACTACGGCCGCCTGCTGCGCGCGTGCCTGATCAATCTCGACCGCTGGGTGACCGACGGCATCGCGCCGCCGCCGAGCCGCCATCCGCGCGTCGCCGACGGCACGGCGGTGGCGCCGGAGACGCTGGCCAAGACGTTCGACGCCATTCCCGGCGCGCGCTACCCGCGCCGCCACGCCCGCCCGCTGCGCCAGGACTACGGCGCCGACGCCGAGATGCGGCGGATCACGGTGGCGCCGCCGAAATCGGGCGCGCCCTATGGCACGCGCGTGTCGGCCGTGGATAGCGACGGCAACGAGGTCGGCGGCATCGTCCTGCCCGAGCTGGCCGTCCCGCTCGCGACCCACACGGGCTGGAACCTGCGCCACGCCGACATCGGCGGCGTCGAGCAACTGCTCGTCTTCGCCGGCGCCACGCTGCCCTTCGCGAAGACGCGCCGCGAGCGCGCGGCCTCCGGCGATCCGCGCCCGGCCATCGCCGAGCGCTATGGGTCGCGCGACGACTATCTCAAGCGCGTCCGCGCGGCCGCGCGCGCCCTCGTGGAGGACGGCTACCTGCTGGAGGAGGACGCCGAGACGTCGCTGACGTTCGCGGCGCGGATGTGGGACGCCTTCGCATGAGCAAGCCGAAGACGTTCTCGCTGCACTGGGGCAGCGGCGTCATCCAGGAGGAGGCGCAGATCGAGACGCCCTACCACCGGCCGACGGTCCAGCTCCTCAAGTTCACCCGCGGCGAGGCGGCGGGATCGTACGAGATCCGACTCTGCCACTACGACCGGAAGGGCCGCTTCCAGCGCTCGCCGCTGATCCTGGATGCGGCCGACGTTCCGCGGCTCGGTCGCGCGCTACGCCGCACGCCGAAGCTCCGGCGGCTGCTGGCTCCGCTGACCCGCTAGAGCAGCGGCGCCAGCGCGGCGCTCGTGTCCTTGCCCGCGACGACGGGCACGACCTCGAAGCCGATCAGATCGGACCACTGCGCGACCCAGCGCTGCAGCAGCGTGACATCGTCGCACTCCATCAGCTGAAAGCAGCGCCCCATGTCGGCCTGCACCCAGCTGCCGACGAAGGCGAGCCCGTCCGGCATCTGCCGGCCTTTGTCGCGGAACCGACGGTAGACGGCCTTGCCGTCCTGGTTCTTGAACGTCTCGATGACCATGAACAGCATGGCGCCCCCTCTCGCTCAGTCGCCGGCGCCGCCGACCTCCGGATGCAGCCCGAACTTCTCGGGCATCGGCAGCCCGGCCGAGCGCCGCTTCTCCACGCGCGCTTCGATGCCCGCCCAGTAGCATTTGGCGAAGCAGGCGATGTCGTGCGTCTGGCCGGCGTCGACGTCCAGGTCGAGGTCGCCGTTGACGCCGACGCTCTTGAGGTGCAGCGAGCCGCAGCGCGCGGCGCCCCATCAACGGTCGACGATGGCGACCGCGCGGGTCCAGCCGGCGGAGGCGCCGCGGATCTTCACCGGGAAACAGGCGATCGTGAAGCCGTGGCCGGGTAGCGCCTCGAGGTTGTGCAGCTTTTCGAGGTGACAGTAGCCGATCTCGCGCCCGGCCTTGTGCCCCTCCCAGATCAGCGAGGCGTCGCCGGTCTTCTCGAATTTCGCCTTCGTGTGAACGAACGGCGCGTCCCACGACCAGGCATCGGTGCCCGTCACGCGCACGCCGCGCTCGAGCAGGTACAACGTCGCCTCCCGGCCCATGCCCGCGCCCGCCTCCACGTAGTCGGGCTTGCCGTAGGCCGAGCCCGCGCGCGTGTTGACGACGACGATGTCGAGCGGACGCAGCGTGTGGCCGATGCGCTTCAGCTCCGCCTCCACGTCCTGCGCCGTCACCACGTCGCCGTCGGGCCGGGCGCGGAAGTCGAGCTTCACACCGGGTTGAAAGCACCACTCGAGCGGCACCTCGTCGATCGTGATCGCGCGCTCGCCACGGTTCATCGTCGACGCGAAGTGGTACGGCGCGTCGAGGTGGGTGCCGTTGTGGGTCATGAGGCGGATCCACTCGATGGCCCAGCCCTCGGCGTCCGGCAGCTGGTCTTCCTTCAGCCCCGGAAAGAACGTGGTGACGTCCTTCGCAGTGTCGCGGTGGCGGAGGTACTCGATCTTCGGGCCGTAGCCGGGCGGATCGGAGACCACATCGTTCTCGATCGGCATCGACAGGTCGACGATGGTTCTGGCCATGCCGGGAGTTTATGCGATTCTGGGGCGGTGGTCAGGCTCTACCTCGTCCGTCACGGCAAGGCCGCGGCGTCCTTCTCCGAGGCGCCCAACCCCGGTCTCGACGCGACCGGCACCACGCAGGCCGAGGCGATGGCCGAGCGGCTCGCGCCGCTGGGCCCGCTGCCCATCGTCACGAGCCCGCTGAAGCGCACGCGCGACACGGCGGCACCGCTCGAGAAGCGCTGGCGCTTCACCGCGCGGATCGAGCCGGCGGTGGGCGAGATCCCGTCGCCGATGGAGGATCCGGCCGCGCGCGGCGAGTGGCTGCGTGGCGTGATGGCCAGCGTGTGGTCGGCTCAGCCGGAGGACCTGAAGCTCTGGCGCCAGGACGTCGCCGGCGCGCTGCTGGCGCTCCAGCGCCCCACCGTCGTCGTCACCCACTTCGTCGCCATCAACGTGGCCGTCGGCATCGCCGAGGGCGACGACCGCGTCGTCAGCTTCGCGCCCGACAACTGCTCGGTCACCGTGCTCGACGTGGAGGACGGCGCCTTGCGTCTCGTCCGCCGCGGCGTCGAGCGGGCGACCCAGGTGCTCTGAGACCCGAGAGTCGGAGTAGAGATGACGATTGCTCGTAACCCCCTCCACAGATCCGGACGTGCGGCATGACCGCATCCGGCTCCTGCCTTGGGTGACAACGCCGAAGCGGACGAGGGGATAGGGATGGCAGATACGTGCGGGTGGAAGCCACCGGTCGATGTATCGCCTCATCCGTTTCCACGACAGATGATGCGTCTGGCTGCGGCGCGTGAGGGCCCGCCACCAGAGCCAGCCGATGGCCGTGCGGAAAGCGCCAATGCTGCTCCCGTTCATGGGAACCCCGTAGTACCGCACGTGGCCCCCAACGACCGAGCGCAGATAAGCGCCCACCGCCGGGATGGCCTCGTGCCGACGCCGCCGAAGGTCGACCTTCACGGCCTTCAGCTTCGCCTGCCACCTCGTGCGCACCGTCTGCCGCAGCACCGTGAACTTCCCCTTCCGCGTCTTCCCGCAACTGTGCGTGAAGCCGAGAAAGTCGAAGCTCTCGGGTCGCCCGTCGCCCCGGCCTCGCCGGCTGACCGCCGCGAAGCGGCCGAACTCGATGAGGCGCGTCTTGTCGGGATGCAGCGTCCGCCCGAACCGCGCCAACCGCGCGCGCAGCTCGGTGAGGCACTGCTCAGCCTCCTCCCGATGCTCGAATCCCACGACGAAGTCATCGGCGAAGCGCACGACCACGACGTCTCCGCGCGCCTGCTTCTTTCTCCACCGCTGGACCCAGAGATCGAACACGTAGTGCAGGTAAAGATTGGCCAGCAGCGGACTGATGCTCCCGCCCTGTACCGTCCCCACCGCGCTCCGTGTCCGCGTGCCCTCCTCCAACACGCCGGCGTTCAACCATTTCTGGATGAGTCGCACGACGCGCCGGTCCGCTACGCGGTGCTCGACGAACTTCACCAGCCCCCCATGGTCGAGGGTGTCGAAAAACCCACGGACGTCCGCATCGAGCACCCAGTTCACCCTCTGCGTCGTGATCCCAACCGTCCGCGCATCCAACGCCTGATGCGGACTGCGCCCCGGCCGGAACCCCTACGAGAACCCGAGAACGTCGACCTCGTAGATCGCATTCCGGACCGCGACGACCGCGCGCTGGACCAGCGTGTCCTCGAGCGCGGGAACGCCGCGCGGCCGGAGCCGCCCGTCGGCCTTCGGGATGAACGCTCTCCGGACCGGCTTCGCCCGGTACGCCCCTCGCGTGAGCCGTCCCGCGAGATCCTGAAGCTTCGCTTCCAGGCTCTCGCCGTCGTGCCCCCACGTCTCGCCCTCGATCCCCGCCGCCACGTCTCGCTTCAGCGCGTGGTACGCGGTGCGCACGTGCTCGACGTCGTACCCGTGGTGCAGGAGCGCCGTGAACCGCTGCTTGCTGTCCCGTTCGGCTGCCTGACGCACTCGCGCGAGCGCACTGAGCGCGCCTCCCCGGCCCGGTGTCCGGAGCGCGTCGCGCTCGCCCGAGTTCCCCTTGGCCCGCCCCCTTCCCTCCACCGCCTCCGCGGCCGGCTCCTCGGCCTTGTTCGGCGGCTTCCCCGGTACTACGGGGCGGTCCGACTGCCCGCGCTCGTCCATCATCGGCGTGTGTCCTTGGACTTCCCGCTGCGGTCTGCGGCCCCCTCGGCCACCGACGAACGCGGGCTCTCCTGGTTCCCGTCCGCGGTGCTTGGATATCTGCGCAGGGTCTTTGACCGCGCAGGGTCCGTCAGCGCCTCGCGATATCGGCACTGCCGGCGTGGCCTTCCGCTTGTCTCCACCGCGTCGGCACCCCGAAGTGGTTCATTGATTTCGCGGCTCCATACCCGGCCCGTACCTCCCCCTGTCAACGCTTCGCGGTCGCCCTTACGGACGCTCACGCATGACTCGGGGCCGGCGTGGCTCGCTACGCCTTCGCCGCATGACTCTTTCATTCACTGCACCGCGCCGGTGTGACCGGCGCACGGAGACCACGATGACCCTGCTGGAGTCACTCTCCACCGACCTGCGGCGCCTGCACGACGTGCTGGACAAGAGCCTCGACGGCCTCACCACGGATCAGCTGCACACGGTGCCCGCCGGCCACCCGAAGGCGAACACGATCGCGTGGAACCTCTGGCATTACGCGCGGACCGAGGACAACGTCGTACGCTTCGTGCTGCAAGACCGGCGGCCGACGGTGTGGGTCGAGGGCGGCTATCCGGAGAGGCTCGGGCTGCACCCCGCCGCGCAGGGCACCGGCATGTCGACCGAAGAGGCGCACGCCCTGCGCATCCGGGACGTGCCGCTCTTCGCCGGCTACATGAAGAAGGTGTGGGCGAGCACCGAGGAGTACGTGCAGACGCTGTCGCCCGCGGAGCTCGACCGCAAGGTCGCCCTCAAGTTCGTCGGCGAGATGCCGGTGGCGCGCGTGTTCGCCATGGTCGGCATCACCCACGGCTTCACGCACTTCGGCGAGATCGAGCTGGCGCGCACGCTGGTGGGCGCGAAGAGTGGCGGCGCGACGTGAGGATCAGGCGTCCGGTCGCCGGTCTCGTTCCTCGCGTATCGCCTCGAGCTCGGCGATCGCCTCGAGGTCCTTCGGCCGACCGGCGGCACGCTTGACGTCGATCAGCCGCTCGAGGGTGAGGCAGCGACAATCGACGCCGAAGACACGGATCATGATCGTGTGCGCCAACAACTCGGCATAGCGGCCGCCGCCCGTGATCTCCCCGAGGAGGTCGAGTGCACCGAGATCGGTCGTCAGCGTGAAGTTGAGACCCCGTTCCAGCGTCTGCGCATCCCAGCGGAACGGCAGTCCCGGCGGCGCGCCACGAAGGTAGGGGTGGTAGGGCGTGAGCGCGAGCGCCAACCGATCCAGATTGGGGCGGCGGCGCTCGTAGACGACGTCGACGTCGGCGGTGAGACGCGTCGAGCCGTGCACCGTTGCCGCAACGCCGCCGACGAGAATGAACTCCACCCCGCTCTCCGACAGGACGCGGAGAAGCGCCTTGAAGTCCGTCATCGGGCTCCGGAGGCGCGGCCGGTCCGGCGGAGCTCCTCGGCGAATTCCTGGAGCTGGATGAGAGCCTCCAGGCGCTGCTCGATCGACCGGCGCAGGCTCTCTCGGATCAACGAACGATCGACGTGCCGCTTGTACGCCTCGATGACCGGATCCGACTGCGACATGACATCAGGATAACGCAGACACGGATGCGAAGCGCTCCTTGCCGGATCACCTCACCAGGTCGCGGAGCTCCGGCACCACCCACAGCGGGGGCCGCCCCGCGTGCACGCGCAGGATGTTGTCGAAGGCGTTGCGGAAGGCCTTCGGCCAGTTCTCCCACGTCGGCCCCGCCGTGTGCGGCGTGATCGTGCAGGTGTCGACGTTGAGCAGCGGGTTGTCCTTGGACGGCGGCTCGTCGACCATGACGTCGAGGCCGGCACCCGCGATGCGCCGCGTGATCAGGGCCTTGTGCAGCGCGCGCTCGTCCACCACGGGCCCGCGACACGTATTCACGAGGATGGCCGTCGGCTTCATCAGCGCGAGCTGCCGATCCGAGATCATGTTCTGCGTGACCGAGGTGAGCGGCGTGTGCAGCGTCACCACGTCGGCGGTCGCGAGCAGCTCGTCGAGAAGCACGTAGCGGACGCCGAGGGCGTCTTCCTCGTGCTCGGGCAGGCGGATGATGTCGTAATAGACGATCTTGCACTCGAAGCCGCGCAGCCGCCGCGCCACCTTCTTGCCGATGTTGCCCAATCCCACGATGCCGACCGTCTTGCCCTCCAGCTCGTAGAGACGCGTCTCGGCGAAGTCGCCCACGCGCCACTTGCCGGCCATCACGTTGTTGTGCTGCCAGTGCAGCTTCTTCAGGGTGGCGAGGATCAGCATCATCGCGTGCTCGGCCACGGCCACCGAGTTCGCGCCGCCGTTGTTGGCGACGGGCACCCGCGCCCGGCGCGCCGCCTCGAGGTCGATGGTGTTGTAGCCGGCGCTGATGAGCTGCACCAGCTTCATGGTGGGCGCGGCCGCATAGAAGTCGGGCCCGAGCGGGTTGCGCGCGAAGCCCATGAAGTAGTCGGCGCCCTTGACGGCGGAGAAGAACTCGGGCCCGGTCGGCTCGGTCACGACCAGGTCGAAGCCCGCGGGCTTCATCTCCATGAGGACGTCGAGCAGCGCCTTGGGGAACTTCGGGGCGAAGACGATGCGGGGCATGCTAGCTCCTCTCCGAGCCGACCACGCTCACGAACGAGACGCACTCGCCCGGCGCGCCGCCGAGGTTGTGGGTGAGGGCGAGCTTGCGCCCGCGCGCGACGCTGGCGATCTGCCGCTTGCCCGCTTCGCCGCGCAGCTGCAGCCAGCACTCGAACAGCATGCGCAGCCCCGAGGCGCCGATCGGATGACCGAACGACTTGAGGCCGCCGTCGGGATTGACGGCCAGCTCGCCCTCGAGGTCGAAGGTGCCGGCGAGGACTTCCTTCCACCCGGTGCCGCGCGCCGCGAAGCCGAGGTCCTCCATGAGGACCAGCTCCGTGGGCGTGAAGCAGTCGTGCACCTCGGCCATGGCCAGCTCCTGGCGCGGCTCCTTGATGCCGGCCTGCGCGTAGGCGTCGGCGGCGGAGGCCACGACCTCGTTGAACGTGGTGTAGTCGTAGTCGGGATCGATCGGCCCCGCCGCCGGCCCCGCCACGAACGACAGCGCTTTCACGTAGAGCGGCTTGTCGGTGTAGCGATGCGCGTCCTCGGCGCGAACGATGATGGCCGCCGCCGAGCCGTCGCTCACGCCCGAGCAGTCGAAGATGCCGAGCGCGCCCGCCACCAGCGGCGAGCACGCGATGGTGTCCTTGGGCACTTCCTTGCGGAACTGCGCGCGCGGGTTGAGGGCGCCGTTCTTGTGGTTCTTCCACGCGATGCGTGTCATGACTTCCTTCAGCTGCTCGTCGCTCACGCCGTACTTCTTGGCGTAGGCGGGCGCGAGCAGGCTGAACATCGCGGGCGCCGTCATGCCGGCCGCGGTGCCGTCGCCGACCGAGCGTGTGCTCGGCAGCCCGGAGAAGCCGGAGTCCTTCAGCTTCTCGACGCCGATGGCCATGGCGATGTCGTAGGCGCCCGCGGCCACCGCGTAGCACGCGTTGCGAAACGCCTCCGAGCCGGTCGCGCAGAAGTTCTCGAGCCGGCTCACCGGCTTGTAGTCGATCTTGAGCGGGCGCGAGAGCGTCAGACCGCTCTGGCCCGAAAACAGCGTGCCCAGCCAAAAGGCGTCCACGTCCTTCAGGTCGATCCCGGCCGACGCTGTCGCATCTTTCGTCGCGTCGACCAGGAGGTCGCTGACGCTCTTGTCCCAGCGCTCGCCGAACGACGTGCAGCCCATGCCCACGATCGCCACGCGGTCGCGAATCCCGTTGCTGGCCATATGCCCTCCCGCACGTTGACGGTCGCTGCCGATCGAGTGAGGAGACCCTACCACGGCTTCTCGGCGCCGTTGACTGGTCGAGCGCGGGATCTCCGCTGGGCGATAACCGGCCGCGAGAGCGCGGGCTGGTCAATCGCTGACCAGGACCGGGCTCGGATGGAATCCTATCTTAATGAAATCGTGGACATTCCATACGGCACGGTCGTTGCCCGTGTATATGCGACATGGTCGCGCAAACTCAGGCGCCTCGACGACGCCTGCGAGCAGCCCTGCTCGCGGGATTGGCGGCCCTGGCGCTCGCACTTCCCTGCGAAGCGAGGCACAGGGCGAACGCGCCCGCGCCGGCCCCGCAATCGGTCGTGGCGAGCTACCAGACGCGGATCCATCCCATCCTGGTCACCAAGTGCGCGGCGTGCCACACCGGGACGCCCGAGCGTCCGCTGTACTACTTCATTCCGGTCCTGAATCTCTGGAGCCAGCCGTTCATCGAAGACCACATCCGCCAGGGGCGGGTGCAGTTCGATTTCTCGAACGGGTTCCCCGCCGGCCGCGTCGGCGCAGCCCACGAGTTCATCGCCCGGCTCCGGAACTCGGTTCAGGACCGGAGCATGCCGCCGCTCGAGTACGCGCTCGTGCACTGGACGCATCGCCTGACCGAGGAGGAGCGAAAGGCCATCCTGAGCTGGGCCGAGGCCGGCATCGCGGCGCTGAACACGGTGCGCAGCTCGCGCGAGATGGCCTCGGTGGACGCTCCGGAGATTCCGGCGCAGATCGCGGCGGCGATCGCACAGGCGTGCCCCCTGGCGGATCGCAAGGACGCCAGGGCACGAGACGCCTGCGCCGAACGACTGGCGCGGTCGGAGATCTTGAAAGCCCGGATGCAGGAGCCGTTCCTCTGGGGCGGACAGAAGGTCGCGGGGGACTACGACCTGGAGCATTCTCCATCGAATCGCTTCAACCCGCTGGCGTGGCGCAAGATGTACCTGTCGCTCTTCATGTTCGACGGGAACAACCGCGTGGAAAAGGTCGGCGATCAGACGATCATCCACATGCCGGCCCAGTTCCGAGGGCAGCTCGACTCCGGCGAGTACCCGTATCCCTTCTGGCACTCCGAGAAGAAGTGGGACGACTACAACTACTCGACCGAGGTGATGCTCGTCTACCGGGAGGGCAAGCTCCGGGGCGCCTTCCGCTCCGCCGTGGCGGACAAGACCCGGCCGAAGGTGGTCAGAACGTGGGATCACAAGTGGCACTGGTTCAAGCCGGGGGCCACGCACGAGGCCACCCAGACGGAGCCGCGGGTCACGCTCTACTCGAGCCTGTTCACGCCGAAGAACCCGCACGTGAAGGAGCTGGATTCGGCGTACCGGAAGCTCGCACTCGGGTTCAACCGGTACAAGTGCTTCGAGTGCCACACGCCGGCCAACTACGCCAAGATGAACATGCTGGAGTTCTTCAACTATCCCAACCAGGCCCTGACCGGCCGCAACCGCATCATCGCGGTCCTCGAGGACAACGCGATGCCGCCGATCGACGGCATCGAGGATCCCCGCGACCGCCAGACCCTGCTCGAGCTCGCGCGGGACTTCAAGCGAATCGCCGACGAGGCACTCAAGTTCGAGAACGAGAAGCTAGAGGACAGCCTGACCGGGCCGGTCCGAAATCCCGCGAGATAGATCAGAGCGCGCGGAGCGGCCGCGCCTTCCAGAAGTAGTTGTGGATGCCGTTGGCCGTGTAGAGCCGCCGGAAGGTCAGCTCGACGCGGTCGCCGATCTTGACGGCCTTGGGATCGACGTCGGTCATCTCGCACTGGAACCGTCCACCGCCCTCGAAGTCGACCACGGCGACGACGACGGGCGGCGACATCGAGTACGCCAGCCGGTCCACCGTGAACGTCGCGATGGTCGCCGGCACGTCGCTGAGCCGCTCCGGCGTCATGCGGTCGATCGCGTGGCACTTCACGCACACGCGCTGCGGCGGCACGTGGCGCGCGCCGCACGCCTGGCAGCGGCTGCCGGTGAAGGCGTATTTCCAGCTCTCCGAGCGGGCCGAGGCCGGCGCCTCCGGGGGCTGCGGGTCGGGACGCCGCGGCGGCTCGCGGCGCAGGAAGCCGCGCCACGTCAGAAAGGCCGCATACGGCACAGGACCCGAGCTCGCGATCTGAGCGGCCACCGTCGCGGCCGAACGCCGCGCGGCGACCGCCGCCGTCGTGCGCCACACGGTGACGTCGGCGCCGTCGGCGAGCGAGACGACCGCGATCACCTGCTCGGGGCGCGCCGCGTCGAGTGCGGCCGCCAGCATGAGTCCCGCGTGTGCCGCGCCCGTGTGGCCGACGCTCGCCGCGAGGTCGTCGGCGATCGCCTCCTTCTTCACGCCCGCGGAGGCGGCCACGCGCTTGTTGGAGCGCGCGTGCGGGCCGGCGACGATCAGCACGTCGATCGACGGCGCGGTGACGCCGGCCTGCTTCAACGCCTCCGCCAGCGCGGCCTCGCCGAGCGGCACGTACGCGTGCTCGCCGAAGCGCTCCTCCCACTGGCGTGACGCCGGCTCCCCCGGCACGCGCCAGCGCTCGAGGAACTCGGCGGTCTGCGACGCGTGACCGAGCGCTTCGGACACGACTGGACCGTCGCCGAACAAGAATGCGGCGGCAGCGTCGCCGCCGTCGCGCTCGTCCCCGCCGCCCGCGAGCCCGGTGCGGACGTCGGCGAGGACGGCCAGCGCCGGCCCGCGCGCATCGAGGGCGGCGCGCAGCGCGCCCGCCGCCGAGCGGACCGAGCCGAGCATGTCGTAGGCGGCCGCGGAGGCGGGCAGGTCGAGCGCGGCGTGGATGGCCGTCGCGTTGGTCTTGTCGAGGTAGGCGGGATCGGCCGTGGCGAAGTAGACGGCTTCCGGCGTCACCGGCACGCCGCGGAGCGCGGAGCGCGCGGCCTCCACGCCCATGGACGTGGTGTCCTCGTCGTACGACGCGACCGCGCGCGTGCCGCCGCCGGCGGCGGCCCCGAGGGCCGCGCCGATGGCCTTGCGGTCGAGCCGCGCGTACGGGACGTACGCGCCCCAGGCGAGAAGGCCGCGCACGTCGCCGCTACCCGACGTGCTGCTTGAGGAACTGGATCGTGCGCTCGCGGGCCTGGTCCGAGCTCGGCTTGTGGAACGAGCCGCGCTCGTCGCACGAGAAGCCGTGGCCCGCCGGGTACACGTACTGCTGGAGGTTCGGGTGGTTCTGCTTGACCTTCTCCCAGTGCTCCTTGGGGATGGACGCGTCGGTCTCGCCCCAGTGGAAGATCACCGGACACTTCGGCTTCTCCGTCGCCGTGTCGCCGATGCCGCCGCCGTAGTACGCGATGGCCGCCGCCACGCCGTCGATGCGCGTTGCGGCCAGCCAGGCCATGGTGCCGCCGAAGCAGTAGCCGACCACGCCGACCTTGAGGCCGGACTTCTGCGCCTCCTTGACGGCCGCGCGGATGTCCTTCACCGTGTCGTCGATCGACAGCTTGCCGCGCACGGCGCGGCCGCGCTCGATGTCCGCCTGCTGGTAGCCCGTCTCGAAGCCGCGCTCGACTCGGTCGAAGATCGCGGGCGCGATGGCCAGGTAGCCGTCCTTCGCGAAGCCGTCGGTGACGTTCTTGATGTGGTGATTCACGCCGAAGATCTCCTGGATCACGACCAGCGCGCCCCGCGGCTTTCCGGTCGGCGCGGCCTTGTAGGCGGCGAGCTTGTGTCCGTCTTCGGCGGTCAGGTTGATCATCTCAGCCATTGATTCCTCCATGTGCCGTCGGGGAGCATCCGCCCCCGACGGTCGGCAAATCGTCAGGCGGCGGGATATGATGCCGCATGCCCGAGCCGATGGCAAAGGCCGTCGCGACCGTGCGGATCGACAACGACCGGGTGCGTGTCACCGAGTGGCGCTTCGCGCCCGGTGCCCACACCGGCCACCACCGTCACGAGTACGCCTACGTCGTCGTGCCGATGACCAGTGGCCCGCTCGCCATCCGGAGCGCCGCCGGCGACGCGACTGCGCAACTCACCGTCGGCGCGCCCTACTATCGCGACGCCGGCGTCGAGCACGACGTCATCAACCCCAACCCCGGCGAGTTCGTCTTCGTCGAGATCGAGCTGAAGCGCTAGCTATAGCTAGTAACGGGGATAGAAGGCGTCCTGGCCGGGCTGGTACGTCGGCTGCCGCTGCGCCGGGTTGCGATTCACGAGCGGCCGCGCGTACATCGGGTGCGTGAACGACCGCACCTCGTGCTCGATCTCGTAGAGCAGCTTGCCCGAGTCGGGGTCGACGATTTCCTGGAAGCGGTACTGGTACGGGTTCGACTCCTGGCTGACGATGCCGCGCTCGTTCAGCTTGGCATGCGAGCCGCCGAAGTCGGTGACGTACACGGCGATGTGATAGCCGTCGTAGGGGCGGATGTCGTCCGACGTCTCGCGGAACCGCAGCGACTGGCCGGGTCCCACCTGCACGCGGGCCACCGCGCTGCCGTTGTCCTGCTCCAGCCGCGCCGGCGCGGCCATGACCTCGCGGTAGAAGCGCGCGATGCCGTCGGCGTGACCCGTGGGCACCGGGAACTCGACGTACGGCATGCCGAGCGTCATGAAGCCGAAGTCCGAGCCCGCGCGATGCAGCCGGATCCGGTTGCCCCACGGACACGTCACGTCGGCGTGGTTCTTCTCCACCTTGTGCGTGTACCTGGTGCCTCCGAGCCACTTGTCGGCGGCCTGCAGCCGGTCCGGGAGCGTGTCGAAGTCCGAGACGACGCACCCCACTCGGCCGCGCGAGTGGTTCGGCGCGCCCGTCGGCAGGTGGAACTGCGAGCGGCCGAGGTTGATCCACATGTTGTCGAGTCCGACCATGAGGTACGGATCGCGGGTGAAGCCCAGCGCGGTGACGTAGAACGCCGTCGCCAGCTGCTGATCGGGCACGCGGAAGTTCACGTGCTCCAGCAAGACGATGTTCCCGACGTCCTCTGCCTTCCGGTCGAACGTCTCAGCCGCCATGGTCGACCCTCCCAGTTGGGGGACAGGATACCACCGGGCGTGACAGAGGAGCGTCACGGCTCCGCCGGGACGCTCCGAACGTTGGGGGGTATGGGGGGCCCTTCGAGGCCCCCATCTAAACAACCGGCCAGGGGTAGCGATCGGCGCTCCCTTCACCGGGGAATCGGCCGGCCTGAGCCAGCCTCCGCGCCCGCGCGACGAGCGTGTCGCGCTCCTGCTCGTCCAGCAGCTCCGCGAGCGCGGCGGGTGGCCCCTGTTTCACGAGTCGTCGCAGGTCGTCGCGCACGCCGTCGGGCAGCGGCTCGCCCGCGAAATCCCAGATCACCGTGCGCAGCTTGGGCTCGACGTTGAAGCAGAGCCCGTTGTCGATGGCCCAGATGCGGCCGTCGGGTCCGAGCAGGCAGTGGCCGCTCTTGCGGTCGGCGTTGTTGGCGATCAGATCGAACGCGCAGATCCGGGCGAGCTGATCACGGTGCGCGGGCTCCTCGCAGAGCGTGAAGTAGTGCTGGGCGAAGTCCGCGTGCACGAACTCCTGCAGCGAGCCTTCGCCGTAGGGCCCATCGCGCCGCACCGTGAGGGGCACGAGCCCCCAGCCGAGCGTCTCCGAGAGGTGATACGCGGCCAGCTCGCGCTTGAAGAGGCCGGGCGGAAAATCCCAGAGGGGGCGCTCGCCCCGCTCGGGCTTGTAGACGGCGAGCGCGCAAGTGGCCTCGAGCGCGACCTCGACGAGGAAGGTCGCGTTCGTGCTGCGGGGCAGCCGCCCCTTGAGGGTCACCTCGCCGCGCGCGAGGAGCGCGGCGACGTCAGGCGGTGACGACGTGGCCGTTGCTCCGCGGGCACACGTGGCCGGCGGGATCCCTGGGCTGGCTGCACATGGGGCAGATCGGCCGGCCCGCCTTCACGAGCGACTCCGTGCGCTCGACGAACGCCGCCGCCTGGGCGCGCGTGATCGCGAAGCGGGCCGTCGCCGGCTCCTCGCCTTCCTCGTCGACGACGGACTCGGCGACCACGACGATGCGCTGGCGCTTCTCGTCCCAGCCGAGGCCGAGCGAGGCCACCGGCCACGCCGCGTCCACGGGCTCGACGAGGTCGAGGCTCTGGGGCGTCGGCTCCGACGCCGTCGGCAGCTTGTCGAGTATCTGCGCGAGGTAGGTCGCCAGCGCGCGCACCTGCTCCTTCTCGCTCTTGAGCGTGACGAGCCGGCCCTTCTGGCGTCCCTGGATGTAGAAGACGCGCTCGCCCACCGGGCCGACGGCGCCGGTGGTGAAGTGATCGGGCGCATCGAGGTCGAAGGACGCGCTCATGGCCGCCCCAGCGACGCGAGGTCGCCGTCCATCGCGTTCATCGTGAGCACGCTCAGCCCCTCCAAACGATAGGCGATCGCCGTGATGGACGCCGGCGCGATCATGATCCTCTGGAAGAGATCGAGCGGCGCGCCGAGCGCGTGCGCCACCAGCGTCTTGATCGGGTCGGCGTGCGAGGCGACGACGATGGTGCCGCCGCGATGGCGCGCGACCAGCCGGGCCACCGCGCTCACCATGCGCGCCTGCATCTCGACGAACGACTCGCCGCCCGGAAAACGGAACGCGCTCGCGTGCCGCTGCACCACGGCCCACTCGGGCCGCTTCGCCGCCCGCCGCAGCGACAGTCCGGTCCACGCGCCGAGATCGCTCTCGAGCAGGCCGGGCTCCACGCGCACGGCGAGGCCGCGCGCCTTCGCCAGCGGCGCCACCGTCTCGCGAGCCCGCTCGAGCGGCGACGAGTAGATCGCCGCGAGCTTCGGCACCGCCGCCAGCCGCACGGCCAGCGCCTCCGCCTGGCGCCGGCCCTCCTCCGAGAGGTGCAGGCCGCGGCGGCGACCGGGCAGCAGGCGCCCGGTGGTCGGCGTCACGCCGTGGCGCACGAGCAGGACGAGCGTGGAGGCGAAACGGGCCGGCGGCATGCCACAGAGAGTGTCAGTGGCGCGCGGTCAACGCAAGCGAGGCGGCTCAGCCGCCGAGGATCTCGCGGACCTTCGCGAGGATCGGGCCCCGGCCGATGCCGAAGCGCTCGAGCAACTGCCGCGGCGGGCCGCTGCGCGGAATCTCGCGCACGGCGAGCCGGTGCACGGCGACGCCGGCGGTGCTCACGGCTTCCATCACGGCGTCGCCGAGGCCGCCCTCCGGATAGTGGTCCTCGACGGTCAGGACCCGGTTGTCGCACGCGCGCGCGGCCTCGAGCAATGCGGCGGCATCCAGCGGCTTCACGCAGAAGAGGTCGATCACGCGCACGGCGGTCCCCTGCTTCGCCAACTCGTCGTAGGCGGCGAGCGCCTCGTGCAGCGTGATCCCGGCCGCGACGATGGCGAGCCGGTCGCGCTCGCTCCGGCGCAGCGTCTTGAGCGTGCCGACGGCGAACGCGTCGTCCTCGCGGTAGAGGCCCGGCGTCTTGCCGCGCGTCGTGCGGATGTAGACGATGCCCTTGCGCGCCGCGGCCAATCGCACGGCGGCATCGGTGGCGACGCCGTCGGATGGGTAGAAGACGACGGCCTCGGGGATCGCGCGGAAGAGCGCGAGATCCTCGAGAGCCATCTGCGAGGGCCCGTCCTCGCCGATCGAGACGCCCGCGTGCGATCCGCAGAGCTTCAGGTTGGCGCGCGAGATGCCGGCCATGCGGATCTGGTCGGCCGCGCGCTCGAGGAAGCACGCGAACGACGAGACGAACGGGATCAGGCCCTGGGCGGCGAGGCCGGCCCCCGCGCTCACCATGTTCTGCTCCGCGATCCAGCCCTCGACGAACCGGTCGGGGAAGCGCTCCTTGAACTTCTCCGCGTACGTCGAATTCTTCACGTCGCCGTCCAGCACGCGCACGCGCGGGTCGCTCTCGCCGAGCCGCACCAGCGCCTCGCCGTACGCCTGGCGCGTCGCGATCTCGCCGGTCGGTGGCTTGCCCGCGACCGGCTGGGGCGTCGGCAGCGCGCTCTTGCCCGCGCGCCGGCGCGGCCGGTGGATCGGCGGCGGCGGCAGCCGGTGCAGCCGGCTCTCCAGCGCCGCGATCACGCGCTCCGCCATGTCGGGAGGCAGGGGCTTGCCGTGCCAGCCTTCCTTGCCCTCGACCTCGGCGCCGAGCCCCTTGCCCTTCACCGTGCGCGCGACGATCGCGGTCGGCGCGCCGCGGCCGCGCGCGGCGCGGCGGAGCGCGGTGGTCACCTGCTTCATGTCGTGCCCGTCGATGACGTTCACGCGCCAGCCGAACGCGGCGAAGCGGCGCTGGTAGGCCTTGAGGTCGTGGCCGAACATCGTCGGCCCCGATTGGCCGAGCGCGTTCACGTCGACGATCGCCACGAGGTTCTCGACCTTCTCGTGGCTCGCCATCTGCGCGGCCTCCCACACCGAGCCCTCCGCCATCTCGCCGTCGCCGAGCAGGACGAAGACCCGCGCGTCGGCGCCGAGCATGCGCGCGCCGAGCGCCAGGCCAACGCCGACGCCGAGCCCCTGGCCGAGCGAGCCGGTGGCGACGTCGACGAACGGCAGCCGCGGCGTGGGGTGGCCCTCGAGATCGCCGTCGATCTGGCGCAGCTGCACGAGATCCTTGCGGTCGAGCGCGCCGGCCGCCGCCCACGCCGCGTAGAGCAGCGGCGCCGCGTGGCCTTTGCTCAGCACGAAGCGGTCGCACGCCGGATCGCGCGGCGCCTGCGGGTCGAAGCGCATCACGTCGAAGAAGATCGCCGCGACGAGGTCCGCGCCGGAGGCGCAGGAGGTCGGGTGGCCGCTGCCGGCCGCGGTCGTCGCGCGCACGCTGTCCACGCGCAGCTGGGTGGCCAAGTCCTCGAGCGCGAGCAAGCGGGCGTCGGCGGGGCTGCTCATGGCCATAGTGTAAACCGCTGCAACGCGAACGCCAGTGGAGTCGCTGGCACCGTGGCTGCACGTCGCGCGGGGGGAGGTGTGTGATGAGCAAGCTGCTGGGCCTGATCGTGAGCCTCGCCGTCGGCGCCGGGGCCGCCTACATGCTCGATCCCGAGCGCGGCCGCCACCGCCGCGCGCTCGCCCGCGACAAGGCGGTCGCGGCGACGAACCGGATGAGCGAGGCGCTCGAGGGGAAAGAAACGTCACTGGGCGAATCTCGCGCGCCGTTCTCTCGCCGAGGCGCGCGGCCGCGTCGCCCGCGGCCGTCACGCCGCGCAGAACGCCTCCGCCCAGGTGCGGAAGCCGGCCTGACGGCGGCGCCGGCCGACCGGACTCAGCGCGGCCGATTGGCGTGGTCGGCGAGCACCGAGGCCACGCTCGCCGTCACCCGCACGCCCGTCGGCACGTGCAGGTACTCGTTCGGCCCGTGCGCGTTGCTGTCGGGGCCCAGCACGCCCGTGATCATGAACTGCGCCTGCGGATAGCGCGCGCCCAGCATCGCCATGAACGGGATCGAGCCGCCCGTGCCCTGCGACATCGCGGGCCGGCCGAAATAGTCCTCCGACGCGCGGCGCATCGCCTCCGCGAGCCACGGCGCCGTCGCCGGCGCGTCCCAGCCGTCGCCGGGCGTCTCCGCCTCGAACCGCACGCGCACGCCGTACGGCGGCGCGGCCTCGAGCGTCTCCTTCAGCCGTTTCGCCGCGTGCGCCGAGCTCACCGTGGGCGGCAGCCGCAGCGACAGTTTCGCGGCCGTCATCGGCCGCAGCACGTTGCCGCCGTCGGTGGGTGACGGCAGCCCGGCGGCGCCGGTGATCGAGAGCGCTGGCCGCCATGTGCCGGCGAGCAGCGCGTCGAGCGGATCGTCGTGCATCGGACGCCCGCCCGGCACGAATGGCAGCTGCGTGATCCGCTTGGACAGCACACCGGAGACGGCGCGCGCCTGCTCGACGCGCTCGCGCGGGATGTCGGCGTGCAGGTCGCGCAGGAGGATCTCGCCCGTCCGCTCGTCCTCGAGGCGCGAGAGCAGCGCGCGGAGGATCCGGAACGACGAGGGCACGATGCCGCTCGCCACGCCCGAGTGCACGCCCTCCGTCAGCACCTCGACGGTGAGGACGCCGTTGACGATGCCGCGCAGCGAGGTCGTGGTCCAGAGGTGCTCGTAGTCGGAGCAGCCGGAGTCGAGGCACACGACGAGGCTGGGCGTGCCGATGCGTGCGGCCAGCGCGTTCACGTAATGCGGCAGGTCGTATGAGCCCGACTCCTCGCACGCCTCGATCAGCACGACGCAGCGCGCGTGCGGCACGCCCGGCGCCTGCAGCGCCTGGATCGACGCGAGCGCGGCGAACGCCGCGTAGCCGTCGTCGGCGGCGCCCCGGCCGTAGAGCTTGTCACCGCGCCGCACCGGCGTCCAGGGGCCGAGCCCCTCACCCCAGCCGACCATCTCCGGCTGCTTGTCGCAGTGGCCGTAGAGCAGCACGGTGTCGTCGCCGCGCCCCGGCACCTCCATGAAGATCAGCGGTGTACGGCCCTCGAGCCTCACGACCTCCACGCGCAGCCCTTCGATCGCGCGCGCGCGCGACCACTGTTCGATCATCGCCACCGCGCGGTCGAGGTGCCCGTGTGCCTTCCAGTCGGGATCGAACATCGGCGACTTCGCCGGGATCCTCACGTACTCGGTGAGCGTCGGCAGGATCTCCTCGTCCCACGTCTTCTGCGCAAACGCGAGCGTGCGGCTGACGTCGAGCGCCATCACCGCGTGCCCTTCAGGGCGGTCCACACGCGCTCGGGCTTGAGCGGCATGTCGAGGTGCTTGACCCCGAACGTCTTGAGGGCGTCGACCACTGCGTTGACGACGGCGGGCGTGCTCCCGATCGTCGCCGCCTCGCCGATGCCCTTGGCGCCCATCGGATTGAAGGGCGTCGGCGTGACCGTCTGGTCCGTCTTGAACAGCGGCAGGTCCTCGGAGTGCGGCACCGCGTAGTCCATCAGCGAGCCCGTGACGAGCTGCCCGTCGGCGCTGTACACGACTTCTTCCAGCAATGCCTGAGCAATCCCCTGAGCGAGCCCGCCGTGCACCTGGCCGGCCACGAGCGTGGGACTGATGCGCACGCCGCAGTCGTCGACGGAGACGAAGTCGCGCACGCTCACGCGCCCCGTCTCGCGGTCGATCTCGACCACGGCCACGTGCGCGCCGAACGGATAGACGAGCTGCGGCGGCCGGAAGAACTCCGTCGCCTCCAGCCCATGCTCCATGCCCTCGGGCAGGGCATCGCCGTACGCCTTCGCCGCGATGGCGGCGATCGTCAGGGCTTTGGCCGGCACGCCCTTCACCTGGTACCGGCCCTCGGCGTAGACGACGTCGTCCGCGGCGGCCTCCAGCATGGTGGCCGCGATGCGCCGAGCCTTGGCCTGCACCTTCAGCGCGGCGCCGAGGATGGCCGAGCCGCCGACGACGAGGCTGCGTGAGCCGCCGGTGCCGTTGCCCATCGGCGTGTTGAGCGTGTCGCCGTGGCGGACGACGATCTTGTCGAAGGGCACCCCCAGGTGGTCCGCGATGATCTGGGCGAACGTCGTCTCGTGGCCCTGGCCGTGCGCGGAGGTCCCCGTGAAGGCGGTGACGTCGCCGCCCGGCTCGACGCGCACGACCGCGCTCTCGAACGGCCCGAAGCCGCACATCTCGACGTAGCACGCCATGCCGATGCCGAGCAGCGGCCGGTCGCGGCGGCTCACGCGCGACTGCTGGTCTCCGCGGAGCTTCTCGACGCCGGCGATCTCCAGCGCCTTCGTCAGCGCGCGGTCGTATTCTCCCGAGTCGTAGCGCTGGCCCGTCGGCGTCGCGTAGGGGAACGCCGACGGAGGGATGAAGTTCTTGCGGCGGATCTCCTCGGGCTTCTTGCCGAGCTCCTGCGCGACGACGTCGATCAGCCGTTCGAGGTAGTACGCGGCCTCCGGCCGTCCCGCGCCGCGATACGCGGCCACCGGCGTCGAGTTGGTGAACACGCAGGTCGACTTGAGGTCGACGTTGGTGAACTTGTAGACGCCGACGCCCATCATCAGCGTGAGGTCGGGGATGAAGGTGAAGATCGGATAGGCGCCGATGTCCGCCATCACGTGCATGCGCACGGCGGTGATGGTACCGTCCGCCTCGACGGCCGCCTCGAGGTCGGTCACCTGCGCGCGCCCGTGGGTGGTGGCCACCATGTGCTCGATGCGCGTCTCCGTCCAGCGCAGCGGCAGCTTGTAGAGGCGCGCGCACGCGGCGAGCGTGGCGTCCTCCGGATACGTGCCGAACTTCACGCCGAAGCCGCCGCCGACCTCGGGCGCGATCACGCGCACGAGGTTCTGCGGCACGCCCAGCACGGTGGCGAGGTCGTTGCGTAGCACGTGCGGCGCCTGGTGGCTCGCCCACACCGTGACGCCGCCCGTCGCCGGATCGGGCGCGGCCAGCGTCGCGCGTGGCTCCATCGGGATGCCGGACAGGCGCTGGCTGATCATCCGCTGCTTGACGACCTTGTTGGCCTTCTTGAAGGCGGCGTCGGGATCGCCCTGCTTGATCTCGGTGGTGTGCTCGACGTTGCCGGGCGCGTCCTCGTGCAGCTTGGGCGCGCTCCGGGCCATCGCGGAGGCGAGGTCGCCGACGGCCGGCAGCGGATCCCAGTCGACGACGACCTCCTGCGCGCCGTCCACCGCCGCCGCTTCGGAGGTCGCGATGACCGCGGCCACCGGCTCGCCGACGTGGCGCACGCGGCCGATGGAGAGCGGGAAGTGCTTGCGCCCGGCCTCGGTCTTCGCCCCGCCGCCGCCCTCGGCACTCGGTCCGCCGAGCGGAAGCTGTTGCACGTGGGCGCGCAGATCCTCGCCCGTCACCACTCGCACGACGCCGGGCCGCTTGAGGGCGGCCTTCGTGTCGATCTTGCGCACGCGCGCGTGGGCGTGCGGGCTGCGCACGAACACGACGTAATGCAGTCCGGGCACCGTGACGTCGCCGACGTAGGTGGAGGTGCCGGTCACGAGCCGGGGATCTTCCTTGCGCTTCACTTCCGCGCCCATCAGTCGGGGGGTTGCCGTGGCCATGTCGATCCTTTCGTGGGAGTCAGGGTCGGAGGATAACTCCTGCTACAATCTCGCGCCATGAAAACCATGGATGACCGGCGCGCACAGTTCGACGCCGAGTGCCGCAGCGCGGGTCTCACGCTCGGTGCCCGCGACTACGATCTCCTCTACGACATGTGGCTCGACTGGCTGCCGGAGCGCGACCGCCTGCGCGCGACGATGCCGGAGCCGGAGGACGAGCCATGGCGGTGAACGTCGCGGACCTCGATCTGCGCGGAGTGAGCGAAGGGCTCGGCCGGCGCGAGCTCTCGTCGGTCGAGGCGACGGAGGCGTACCTGCGCCGCATCGCGACGCACGACGGTGTCCTGCGCGCCTACATCACCGTCACCGGCGACACGGCGCTGGCCCAGGCGAAGGAAGCGGACACGGAGATCGGGCGCGGCCGGCGCCGCGGACCGCTGCACGGCGTGCCCATCGCGCTCAAGGATCTCATCGCCGTCGCCGGCGTGAAGATGACGAGCGGCTCGCAGGTGCTGGCCGATCACGTCCCCGCGCGCGACGCGTTCATCACGCGCAGGCTCAAGGACGCGGGCGGCGTGCTCCTCGGCAAGCTCGCGATGCACGAGTGGGCGTTCGGCCGTCCGGTGACCGACGGGCCCTTCCCCACCGGGCGCAACCCGTGGGACGTGCGCCGCGCGCCCGCGGGCTCGTCGTCGGGCTCCGCCGTCGCGGCGGCCGCCGGCCTCTGCGCCGGCGCGCTCGGCTCCGACACCGGCGGCTCGATTCGCGGGCCGGCGGCGATGACGGGCCTCGTCGGCCACAAGCCGACGTACGGCCTCGTGAGCCGCAGCGGCGTGCTGGCGCTGTCGTGGTCGCTCGATCACGTCGGCCCGATGACGCGAGGCGTGTGGGACAGCGCGGTGATGCTCCAGGCGATCGCCGGCGCCGACCCCGACGACACCTCCACGCGTCACGCCACGACGCAGGACTACGTCCAGCACCTCGAGGACGGCGCGCGCGGGCTGCGGCTGGGGCTGCTCAAGCGCTACTACGTCGACTTCCCGGGACTGAACGACGAGGTGCGCGGCGCGGCCCTCACGGCGTTCGACGCGCTCCGCAAGGAAGGCGCGACGATCGAAGACGTGGACGCGCCGTCGCTCGATCTCGCGCTGGCCGCGTGGGCGCCGATCATGTCGGAGGCGTACGAATACCACGCCGAGACGATCCGCAAGACGCCGGAGAAGTTCCGCGAGGGACTGCGCACGCGCATCTACCTGAGCGCGCTCTTCACCGCGCAGGACGTCCAGCGCGCGCAGCGGCTGCGCGCACGGATCGGCCGCGAGGTGGACGCGCTGCTCTCGCGCGTGGACGCGCTGATCTTCCCCGGCCAGGCGGCGCCCGCGCTCAAGTTCGAGGACTTTCCGACCACCGGCTTCGCGCCCGCCTCGATCCGCTACACGGCGCCGTGGAACCTCCTCGGGCTGCCCGCGGCCGTCGTGCCGTGCGGCTTCAGCCGCGAGGGGCTGCCGGTCTCGATCCAGATCGTCGGCCGCCGGTTCGACGACGCCACCGTGCTGCGCATCGCGCGCGCCTACGAGCGCGTCACCGACTGGCACCGGCGACGCCCCGATCCCGCGCGCTGGACGCTGTGATGGAGGCCTATCGCGCGGTCGTGGACAAGCGCGACCAGCGCGTCTACCTGTCGAAGCCGATCCCCGCGGACGCGCTCCGGCGCATTCTCCAGGCCGCGCGTATGACCGGCAGCAGCAAGAACCGCGAGCCGAACCGGCTGGTCGTCGTGAGCGAGCGCGCGGGCGTGAGAGCGCTCGGCGCCCTGAGCCCGTGGGGCAAATGGCTGGCCGACGCCGCGGCGGTGATCGTCATCGCGCAGGTCGAGGCACACGAGTTCGACGCCGGACGCTGCGCGCAGAGCATGATGGTCGCGGCCTGGGCCGATGGCATCGGCTCCTGCCCCGCGCACCTGCCCGAGGCCGACGTCGCGCGCCTGCTCGGCATTCCCGACGGCGTGCACGTCAACCGCGTGATCGGCTTCGGCTACGTCGATCCCGCGCGCGCCGCGCCGCCGAAGTCGGTCGCGCGCAAGCGCAGCCCGCTGGAGGAGCTCGTCCACCGCGAGCGCTGGTAGCACTCGCCGCGGGCGGCGGCGTAGGTCTAGACCGCGATCCGGAGGCCGGAGCGCATCTCGAACTCCTCCTGCGCGAGCAGCGAGGCATTGGCGATGCGCGCCATCTTGCCGCAGTAGAAGCAGTGGATGAACGCCGGCTCGCGCCCGACGAAGGTGCTGTCGCATTTCACGCAGCGATCGATCGGCTGAGACAGGAAGCGGCGCGCTGTGCGCTCCAGCACGAGATCCGGCTCGAGCAGGGAGACGACCTTGGCGGGCGGGCGCGCGGGCGTGCCATTCGGCGCCGCGCCGTTCGCGGGCGCGCCGTTCGCGCTCGCGGCGGCGGCCCTTCGCAGCCGCTCGACCGCGCGACTCGGCTTCCGCTTCAACCCCGGGCGCTTCATGGCGGAGGCATTGTACATTAACCGGCGCGAGGAGGAACCATGACGCCACCAGTCGATCCCAACGACGTCCTCATGACCGGCGAGAACTCCTTCATCCGGCTGAGCTCCGACGGCGGCAAGACGCTGACGGACCGCTTCAGCCACTGGCGCGTGCTGTGGTGTCCGGACGGCGCGGGCCACGCGCTGTTCGTGCATTCCACGCTGATCGACGGCCAAGTCCGCATCTACTCGGACAATCAGGCCGTGGCACGTTGGCTGCAGAAGACGATCGAGGCGCTGCTCTATCCACAGTTCGCCGACACGACGCTGCCGGTGACACCCGCGCAGTTCTCGCGTGCGGGCGCGCCACCCAAGCCGGCCACGGAGACGATCGTCGCCGGCAACGACCGCATCGTCATGACGTGGACCGACACGATCGCGCCGTTCGTGCTCAACGCGCCGCCGGGCTTCATGAACCGCCCGATCGGCGTCTTCAGCACGTTCTTCCCAGCGAAGACGGCGCGCGTCGAGCTGAACGGCAAGACGCCGAAGGGCCAGGTGTGGGCCGAGATGCGCGGCGACCGGCAGTCGTCGAGCGCGTGCCTGGCCTGGTCGGAAACGTGGGTCAAGCCGCGCGGCTGATCACCACCCTGGTGATTCTGACGCCGCCGGCGCGCGCACGCGCACGCACGCGTCGCGGAGACTGCTGATACGATCGCAGGGGTGGCCGGAGAGCCCGGGAAGACGTTTTTCGGTCTCACGCCCGATCGCGTGCTGGAGGCGGTCGAGGCCGGAGGTCTGCGCTCGACCGGTCGCTGCCTGCCGCTGCGCGCGTTCGAGAATCGCGTGTACGAGGTCGAGCTGGAGGACGAGACGCGCGTGGTCGTCAAGTTCTACCGGCCGGGACGCTGGTCGCGGGCGACGATCGAGGACGAGCACCGCTTCCTGGCCGAGCTCGCCGCGGCGGAAGTCCCCGCGGTCGCGCCCATGGACCTGGGCACCGGCACGACGCTGAACGAGATCGACGGCATCCTCTACTCCGGGTTCCCGAAGGTGCGCGGGCGCACGCTCGACGAGCTGGACGCCGAGAACCGGCGCCGCATCGGGCGCACGATCGGACGGCTGCACGCGGTCGGCGCCGCCCGCCCCGCGCCGAACCGGCCGCGGCTCTCCGTCGAACGCTCCATCCGGGAGCCGCTCGACGTGCTGCTCTCCGGGGAGTTCATCCCCGGCTCGCTCGCGCCCCGCTATCGCGACGTCGCGCTGCAGATCGCCGACACGGTGGCGGCTCCGCTGGCGGCGGCGCGCGCGCAACGCATCCACGGCGACCTGCACTGGGGCAACATCCTGTGGGCCAAGGACGGGCCGATCCTCGTGGACTTCGACGACTGCCTGATGGGCCCGCCGGTGCAGGATCTCTGGCTGCTCGCGCGCGGCGACACCGACGAGGCGCGCAAGATGCGTGAAGACTTGCTGGAAGGTTACGAGCTGTTTCGCGAGTTCGACCGCAGCACGCTCACGCTGTGTGAGCCGCTACGCGCCATGCGCATCGTCTACATGTCGGGCTGGATTGCGCGGCGGTGGGAGGACCCGTCGTTTCCGCCGGCCTTCCCGAACTTTCGCGACACGCGGTACTGGATGCAGGAGTACGAGGTGCTTGTCGGTATCGCGGAGGCGCTGCAGCACTAGCGCGCTCGCGGCCGCGCGCCGGCGCAGGTAGACCGCGCCGCTCACTCCGGCGAACCCGAGCACGACCAGCAGCGCGCTCGGCAGTACGTCGGTGCTCATGGCCGCCAGGCTCAGCGGCGAGACGACTTCGGCCGCCGGCGACAGCACCACGGGCGTCATCGCGACCAGAGCCACTCGCGTCTCGTTGGCCGGCGGCGTCGGCGCGGCCGCGATCGGTGCGGTGGTCGGCGCGGCGGCCCTGGCGACCGACGGCGCGGCGGTCTTGGCCACCGAGGGTGCGGCAGTCCTCGCCACCGACGGCGCCGCAGCCTTCGCCACCGACGGCGCCGCAGTCTTCGCCACCGACGGCGCGATGGCTTTCGCGACCGACGGCAAGCCGGCCCGGGCGACTGGCGGCGCCGTGGCCCTGGCGGCCGGCGGATGCGCCGGCGCGCGAGCCACCACACGCGGCGCCGGGCTTGGACGTGTCGTCGCCGCCTCCTCCACCGGCTTCGGCACAGGCGACGCCTGGGCGAACATCAGCGTCTCTTCGCCGAGCTTCGCGCGAAGCTGCGCAACCAGGGTGGCGTAGGAGCCCTGGCGCAGCACCCGCTTGAACTGCGAGCGATAGTTGTCGGTCGTGCTGATGCCGTCCACGACGACATCGCGGACGAGCCACCGGCCTCGGCGCTCCGTCATCCGGTACACCACGATGATCTTGCGGCCATCCCGGCTCTCGACGACCGTCGCCACCCTCGCCTCGTCGTTCACACGCGTTTCGCCCTGCCACGTCATCAGGATGCCGTTGACCGGGTTGACGGTTCCGGCGAGACGGGCGACGAGACCGCGCTCGAGCAGTTCGGCGAAGAGTCGGGTGAACTCGTCCCGCTCGGCGGGGGTCCGCACGTCCCACTCGTGTTCCAGGGCGGCGGCGGCGGCGCCGCGCACGTCCGCGATGTCGGTGACGAGACGCTTGACCCGGGCAACCCGTTCCAGTGGCCGCGAGCGGGTGGCCGGATCGTTCAGGATGGTGTTCACGGTGCCGAAGAACTCGCGCATGCGCTCGGTCGCCGGGCCGGCGTGGACCGGCGTCGCGGCCGAGAAAAACAGGCCGACCAGACCGGCGGAAGCGAGCAAGAAACGGGTACCCGGCGCGAGACGCATATTTACAATATAGGGTGCCGGGCACCCCTCATGATATAGCCTATAAAGTGAAATAATACTTGGACTTACATAAGAAATCCGACCTTGGTCTGACCTCCCGATCAGGGCCGAAAATCGACCGTCGCGACGACCCCGGCGTGATCCGACGGCCAGAGGCCGGACGCCGTCTTGTCGTGCTCGCTTTCGCCGGTGCGGCCCACGTGATGGACGTGCGCGCCGCCGCGCACGAGGACCAGATCGATGCGCTGATCGAAGTGGCTCGCCTCGTTCCTGAGGTCCTCGTCCTGGCAGCACGTCAGCCCGGCCTGGTGCGGGTGCCGCTCGAGCCAGGCGTCTTCGAGGCCCGCGGCGAGCAGGTTCGCGTACGTCGCGGTGCCGGTGTTGTCAGCGCGCGAGTTGCAGTCGCAGACGAAGATCACGGGCAGGGAGGTCTGGGCCGGGCCGGCGACGACCTCCTGCCCCTGGGCCACCTGGATCGGATCGAAGAAGCCTTCGGGCAACAGATGTGTCGTGATGAACCGGAGCGTGTCGTCGCCCTTCCTCGCGTCCACCGAGAGCCACCCGCGCTTCGCGACGTAGAAGGTTCCGTCCGGCAGCGCGAACCCGCTCTGGGTCGCGAAGGTGCCCTCCTGCACGTTCGAAAGCGTCAGCGCGTCTGCCGCGCGCGCCAGAATCACCTCGCGGTCGATGAAGCGGACGAGGCCGATGCAGCTGAAGGGCGGGGTGTTCGGGCACAGCGCCGGCGCCTGGAGGTCGTTGGTCACGTGGTGGCGACGACGACGTAATGCTCGCCGCGCGCCGCGAGCGCGTCGAGGAGGAGCTCGAGAAAATCGAACCCGGTCGGCGAGAACGTCGGTGGGTACACGGCGCGCCAGATCGCGACCTCCTGCAGCCCGACGAGATCGGGCCTGGCCTTCGCGATCTCCGCCGCCATCCCGTCCACACGGCTCGGGACGTCGCTGGCGTTCACGACGGCGAAGATATGGGTGGCGGCGAGGATCAGCGCCGGCACCGTCGTCGCCGCGATCGCGGGCGTGAGATCTGCGCCGAAGTACATGTTGCGCGTCATCACGGTCACGCCGTCCGCGGCGAGGGCCGGAACGGAAAACAGCAGGACGACCAGGAGCGAGACGGGCGTAGGCGCATCATCGCGAATCCTCCTGGAGTGGTCGGAAGCGTTCGTGCCAGCGAACAGTCGGCTGCCGATGAGCCGGACGGACGGTAGCATATTTAGCGGTTCCTGGGTCTGGCTGACACTCGGGCCAAGCTCCATCGAAATGATACGATCGTGAGGATGAGCGACGCCCCCCGGTCCAACTTCATCCGCGAGATCGTCGAGGAGCACCTCCGCACCGGCCGCTTCGGCGGCAAGGTCGTCACGCGCTTCCCGCCCGAGCCCAACGGCTACCTTCACATCGGCCACGCCAAGGCCATCTGCATCGACTTCGGGCTGGCGCGAGACTACGGCGGCCGCTGCCACCTGCGCTTCGACGACACCAACCCGACCAAGGAGAGCCAGGAGTACGTCGACGCCATCATGAACGACGTGCGCTGGCTCGGCTTCGACTGGGGCGAACACCTGCATCACGCCAGCGACTACTTCGAGCAGCTCTATGAGTGGGCGGAGCAGCTCATCAAATCGGGGAAGGCGTATGTCGACGATCAGACCGTGGAGGAGATGCGCGAGTCGCGCGGGACGCTGACCGAGGCAGGCCGCCCGTCGCCCCATCGCGATCGCTCGGTCGAGGAGAACCTCGAGCTGTTCCGCCGCATGCGCGCCGGCGAGTTTCCCGATGGCAGCAAGACGCTGCGCGCGAAGATCGACATGACGAGCGGCAACATCAACCTGCGCGATCCCGTCATGTACCGGATCCGCAAGACGCCGCACCAGCGCACCGGCGACGCGTGGCGCATCTACCCGATGTACGACTGGGCGCACGGCCAGTCCGACTCCATCGAGGGCGTCACGCACTCGATCTGCACGCTCGAGTACGAGGACCACCGGCCGCTCTACGACTGGTACCTCGACGCGCTCGGCATCTTCCATCCGCAGCAGATCGAGTTCGCGCGCCTGAACCTCAGTCACACCGTGATGTCGAAGCGGAAGCTGCTCCAGCTGGTGGAAGGCGGCTTCGTGAGCGGCTGGGACGATCCACGCATGCCGACGCTGGCCGGCCTGCGCCGCCGCGGCTACACGCCCGAGAGCATCCGCGACTTCTGCGAGCGCATCGGCGTGGCCAAGGCCGACAACGTGGTCGAGCTGGCGCTGCTCGAGCACTGCATCCGCGAGGACCTCAACACACGCGCCCAGCGCCGCATGGCCGTCCTGCGCCCGCTGAAGCTGGTCATCACGAATTATCCCGAAGGCAAGGTCGAGCAGCTGGACGCCGTCAACAATCCAGAGGATCCCTCCGCCGGCACGCGCAAGGTGCCGTTCGGCCGCGAGCTGTGGATCGAGCAGGACGACTTCAAAGAAGTGGCGCCCAAGAAGTATTTCCGCCTCACGCTCGGCGCCGAGGTTCGCCTCCGCTACGGCTACATCGTCAAGTGCACCGATTTCTCGGTCGGGCCGGACGGCCGCGTCACCGAGGTGCGCTGCACCTACGATCCCGCCACCGTCGGCGGCGACAGCGGCGGCCGCACCGTCAAGGGCACCCTCCACTGGGTGTCGGCCGCCCACGCCGTCGAATCGGAGGTGCGCCTGTACGAGACGCTCTTCGCCACGCCCAAGCCCGACGACGAAGAGGACTTCAAGGCGGCGCTGAACCCGAACTCGCTGAGCGTGCTGCGCGGCGCGCGCCTGGAGCCGTCGTTGAAAGACGCCGCGCCGGGCTCCCGCTTCCAGTTCGAGCGGAACGGCTACTTCTGCGTGGACCCGCGCGACTCCGCTCCGGGGCGCCTGGTGTTCAACCGGACGGTGGGGCTGCGCGACACCTGGGCGAAGATCGAGAGGGCGGGTTAGCGCATCGCTTCTTGACGAGGCGCCTTCCGTTGTCTACGGTACCGGCGTGTACGCTGCACATTTCGGGCTGACCGAGCGGCCGTTTTCCCTCGCGCCCGACCCGCGCTACCTCTTCTTGAGCGAGGGGCACCGGGAGGCGCTCGCCCACCTGGTGTACGGGCTCCAGGGCGGGGGCTTCGTCCAGCTGACGGGTGAGGTCGGGACCGGCAAGACGACCGTGTGCCGCGCGCTGCTCGACCAGCTCCCGCCCGAGGTCGACGTGGCGATGATCTTCACGCCGCGGTTGACGGCGGTCGAGCTGCTGTCGTCCGTCTGCGACGAGCTGCGCGTGCCCTACCCGGCCGGCACGACGAGCCTCAAGGTCCTCGTCGACGCGCTGTCGCGGGCGCTGCTCGACGCGCACGCGCGCGGGCGGCGTACCGTCGTCATCATCGACGAGGCGCAGAACCTCAGTATGGAAGTGCTCGAGGAGCTGCGCCTGCTGACGAACATCGAGACGACGCGCGACAAGCTGCTGCAGGTCATCCTGATCGGGCAGCCCGAGCTGGTGAACCTGATGGAGCGGCCCGCGCTGCGCCAGCTGGCGCAGCGGATCACGGCGCGGTACCACCTGCGGCCGTTCAGCTACACGGAGACGCGCGCCTACGTGCGTCATCGCCTGCAGGTAGCCGGACGGCGCGAGATGATCTTCACCTCGCCCGCTCTGAGCGTGATCCACCGCCGCTCCGGCGGCGTGGCGCGGGTGATCAACAACGTCTGCGATCGCGCGCTGCTGGGCGCCTTCGGGCGGAGCAGGCGGCGCGTGACGGCGACCACGGCCCGGCGCGCGGCGGTGGAGGTGTCCGGCGTCAGCCGCCTGCGCCGCTGGCTGCAGCCGGCGGTGGCGGCCGTCCTGCTCGCGGCCATCGTGTTCAGTGCGAGCACGCTCGGCCGCAGTCGCCTGGAGTACGTGGCGACGTGGTGGGGGCAGCGCGTCCTTCCGGCGGGCGTGGCGCCGAGCAACGCCGCGGTGGCCGTCACGCCGGCGCCGCTGGCCGCGGTCGGCGCGCCGCAGCGCCCGAGCCCGGCGCGGCTGCTCGACGGGACGACCGTCGATCGCGACGCCGCGCTGGCGAGCCTGTTCGCGCGGTGGGGCGTCGAGTTCCAGCCGCGGCCGGGCGAGAACGCCTGCGAAATCGCGCGCCGATCAGGACTGCGCTGCCTCGTGAGAACCGGAACGTGGAACGTGATCCGGCGTCTGGACGTACCGGCGATGCTGACGCTGATGACGCCGACGGGTGAACGCCATTACGCGACCGTCACGACCCTCGGTGCCGACACGGTCACGCTCGATCTGGCGCCGCGCCCCGTGACGCTGCTGTTGAACGACGTCGAGCGCTTCTGGGACGGCGCGTTCGTGGCGCTCTGGCGCACGCCCGACCTCGCGGCGACGCTGCTGAAGCCGGGAGACGATCTCCGACAGCGCGTCGTCGCGTTCCAGCGCGCGAACGGCCTGCGGGCGGACGGCGTGGTCGGCGAGGAGACGCTCTTGCGGCTGGCGGCGACGACGCCCGGCTCTCGCCCGTCGCTCTCGAGGGCGACGCCCTAGCCGTGTCGTACATCCTCGACGCGCTCAAGAAGGCGGCCGAGCAGCGCAGTGGTCCTCCGCCGGAGGTGCGGCGGCTGCTGTCGGCGGCGCCGGTGGCCGCGGTCTCGGCCTCGCGTTACGTCACGATCGGCGTCGCCGCGGCCGGCGCCATCGCGCTCGCCGCCGTCGTCTGGATGTGGGCTCCCGCACACGACGTGCCGGCGCCGCTGAGCCACGACGTTCCGGCATCCACCGTGAAGCCCGTCGCGTCGCTCATCGCGGCCCCGACACCCGGTGAGCGGCAGCAGGAGCGGCCACGCGTCGCGGCCGACGACAGGCCGCGTGTTCCGCTGACGGCGATCGATTCGCGGCGCGACGCGGCGCGACCGCCGGCCGACGACGGGCGTGGCGGCGCGGCGCAAGCGCGCGTCGCCGAGACCGGGCCGGCTCAGACGACGCCGCTCGGCGCCGTCGTGCCTGCGCCGGCTCCGCCGGTCGTCGCCGTACTGCCTTCGACGCCGGCCCCCGCGGCGCTGCGCACCGACGTCGCCAAGCTGAAGGTCGAGGTGATCGTGTACTCCGAGCAGCGCCCGCTGCGCTGGGCCTTCATCAACGGGCGGAAATACGTCGAGGGTGACGCGATCGGCGACGGCGCGCATATCGAGGAGATCCAGGCGAACGGCGTCGTGCTCGTCGAAGACGGTCGCCGCGTCACCGTCCGTCCCTGACGCTCTCGGTCCGCCGCTCGAAGATCAGCGCCTGCTCGCACGCCCCGAACGCGCCGTCGAGATCCGAGAGTGTCCCGCGCGCCACGCCGGTTCCCTGGTCGCCCACGCGCGTCTCGGCGGCCAATAAAATCCACGGCGCCCGCGGCTGGCGCCAGACCACCACCGTCAGGTCGGCATTCACGAAGGTCACCTCTCTGAGGTTGACGACGGCGGAGGTGCCGCTGCAGAGATCGGCAGCGGAGACGGCGTGGACCAGCGCGGAGTTCGTCTCGCCGGGGACGAGCGGGCGCTCGAGGTTGAACCAGCACGCGGCGGGACCGGGCTTCAGGAGGTCACCCTCGACGGTACGCGTATCGACGCCGGTGAAGAACGGGCTCCAGCCCTTCACGTGCGGCGGGAGCGGACGGCCGGCGTCGGGGCCGAGGCGAGGCGGGGTGCGATCGACGGGCGCCGCGGCGACCGACGGGTCGGCCTTCAGATAGACGGCGGTACAGCGGGCGACGGGCTTGCCGCCCTGGACGAGCGATGCTTCCACCGTGCGTGCCTTGCGGCCTTCGCGCAGCACGGTGACACTCGGCGTGAGACGCTCGCGCGTGACCGGACGCCAGAGATCGAACGACAGACGCGCCAGCATCATGCCCGGGGCGGGAGCGTCGCGCTCGAGCGCGCGCACCATCAAGCCGCCGTAGGCGCTGGCCTGCAGCAGATCCTTGGACCACGGGCCCACGGCCCACTCGGTGGGCTGGAACGAATCACCGTCGGGAACGAACATGCACTGATCGGTCATGGCGAGACAGTCTGACCGATTGCGGCGGCGCGCGCCACGTGTTACTCACACGTGCGCCATCAAGGAGGACGCTATGACCATCGCCCGCCTCACCCGTCGCCACTTCTTGAAGACTTCCGCCGCCGGCGTTCTCACCGCGGCCGGCGCCGCCCCCGCCCTCGCACAGGGCACACGGCTGCACTTCCTGCAGTGGTCGCACTTCATCCCGGCGGCGGACCAGGTGTTCGAGGAGCAGGCGAAGGAGTTCGGCAAGCAGGCGGGCGTGGAGATCGCGATCGAGCGCATCAACCAGAACGACATCCAGGCGCGCCTGACGGCGGCCATCCAGAGCGGCAGCGGCGCCGACATCGTCATCGTCGCCAACAACCACGCGCTGCTCTACGAGAACTCGCTGGTGGACGTCACCGACGTGGCCGAGGAGATCGGCCGCAAGCAAGGCGGCTGGCACGACTACGCGAAGGCGAACGGCGTGACGAGCGGCGGGCGCTGGGTGGCGGTGCCGCAGTTCATCATCTCGTGGGCGGTGACCTATCGCGAGGACTGGTTCAAGGAGGCCGGCTTCGAGTATCCGAAGACGTGGGACGACTTCCGCAAGGTCGGCCGCGCCATGAAGGCCAAGGGCAAGCCCTTCGGCCAGGCCTTCGGGCACTCGATCAACGATCCGAACAACTGGTGCTACCCGCTGGTGTGGATGTGGGGCGGGATGGAGGTGCAGAAAGACGGGAAGACGGTCGCGCTCGAGAGCAAGAACACGGTGGAGGCGGTGAAGTTCAACAACGTCCTCTGGAAGGACGTCTTCGACGAGGGCGGCCTGGCGTGGGACGACTCCACCAACAACCGCGCGTTCCTGTCGTCCGAGATCTCGCTGACCGGCAACGCGCCCTCCATCTACGTCGCCGCGCGGCAGAAGTTCCCCGACGTCTACAAGGGGACGAACCACGGCCACTTCCCGCCCGGCCCCGCGGGCCGCTTCTACTGGCTGCCGGCGTGGAACTCCGTCGTGATGAAGTATTCGAAGAACCAGAAGGTCGCGAAGGACTTCATCCGCTTCTACATGGACCGCGCGCGCTTCGATCGGTACTTCGAGACGATGGACACGTTCGGCATCCCGGGCACGAAGGCCTACAGCGACCACCCGCTGTGGCGTAAAGATCCGAAGACCGCGGTGTTCCCCGAAACGCTACCGAACGCGCGGCAGGTGGGCTACGCGGGGCCGGCGGGGCGCAAGGCGACCGAAGCGCTGAGCAAGTACGTCATCGTCGACATGTTCGCGAAGGCGATCCAGGGCATGAGCCCGGAGGACGCCGTGAAGTGGGCGGCGGGTGAGCTGAAGAAGATCTACGCGGCGTAACGACCGGCGGCGCAGGCGCTTGACACTGACGACGATCATCAGCGCCATGAACGCCCAGGCGAGCGCGGCGCCGATCCCGAACGCCGTGCGGCCGAGCGCTTCGTTCACGGCGCCGCTGATGAACGGTCCGCTGCCCGTGAAGTGGCGCGAGCCTCCGCCGAAGGCGACCCACGACGCGATCGACGCCAGCAGCGCGACGATGCCGAGGCCGAGCAGGTACTGGACGAGGCGGACGGCGAATGGCGTGCCGGGGAGCAGGTCGCCGTCGGGCGTGACGCCGCCGGCGATCCCGTAGCCGACGATGATCGCGAGCCCCGCCAGCACGAAGGCCAGCCCCCCGCAGACGAGGACCCACGGTGGCGTGCCGTCGGACATTCGTCCCTCGCCCGCGCCGAGCGCCAGCAGCATGACGAGCGTCCCCATCGCGCCGCACAGCAGGCCGATGACGATGGCGCCGCCCGGCGAGAGCTGGTTGCGATCGGCCACGCGCCAGCGATAGCGCGCCGGCGCCGCCCGTGTCGAGAAATGGCGGTGTAGACTGCGGGGCCTATGGCGACGCGCGACGACTACGTGAAGCAGCCGATCGAGGCGCGCGCTCGCCGGCCGTCCGTGATCGAGACGACGGTCGTCGGCTCCTACCCGCAGCCCGACTGGCTCGTGGACAAGACGCGCTATCGCCAGACCGTGGTGCCGCGCATCCGCATGCCCGAGCTCTGGCGCGTGCCGACGGCCCACCTGGACGAGGCGCAGGACGACGCCGTCCGACTCGCCGTCGGCGACATGGTAGCGGCCGGCGTGGACGTCGTGACGGACGGCGAGCAGCGGCGCGAGTCGTACTTCAACCAGTTCGCCAACGGGTTGTCGGGCATCGATCTCGAGCGCCCGGGGGAAGCGATCAACCGGCTCGGCAAGCGCCAGGCCGTGCCGCGCGTGACCGGGCCCATCGAGCGCGAGCGTCCGGTGTTCCTGCGCGACGCGCAGTTTCTGCGAGTGCTCACCGCCCGGCGCATCAAGCTCGCGGTGCCCGGGCCGTTCACGCTCGCGGCGCTGGCGCAGGACGAGCACTATCGCGATCCCGAACGGCTCGCGATGGCCTACGCGAGGGCGGTGAACGAGGAGCTGCGCGAGCTCGAGCCGGTGCTCGACTGGATCCAGCTCGACGAGCCATACCTCGAGGCGCGCGCCGATCACGCCAAGGCCTACGCGCTGCCGGCGATCGACCGCGCGCTGGCCGGGCTGCGCAAGCCGACGTGCATTCACGTCTGCTTCGGCTACGCGTTCTCGCACGCGCTCGCCGGCACCTCGAAGTCCGGCGGCTACCGGTTCGCGCTCGAGCTCGAGCGCTCGGCCGCCACGCACCTGTCGCTGGAAGCGGCTCAGCCGGGCCTTGACCTCAGCGCGCTCGCCGCGATCCGTGGCAAGACCGTGGTGCTCGGCATCCTCGACCTCGGCGCTCCGACGCCGGAGTCGGCCGACGTGGTCGCCGCGCGCCTCCGCGAGGCGCTCCGCCACGTGCCGGCCGAGCGGCTCGTCGCCGCGCCAGACTGCGGGATGAAGTATCTCGAGCGGTCGGATGCGCGCGCCCGCCTGCGCGCTCTCGTCGAGGGCGCGCGCCGCGTGTAGAGTGCGGCCATGAGATCCCTGCCCGCGCTCATCGTCTGCGTGCTCCTGGCCGGATGCGCGACGTCAGGAGGCGTCGCGACCCTCGCCGACGGCCGCACCGGCAGCTTTCCGATCCTGACGCGCACGTTCCCGACGGCCACGGGCGCGGTCGAACAGCCCGGCACGGTGACGGGCGATCTCTCAGTGCCCGGCGGCAGCGACCGCGTGCCGGCGGTGATCGTGCTGCACTCGTGCTCCGGCGTCACGCCCAACGTCACCGAATGGGCGCGCGCGCTGAACCGGATGGGCTACGTCGCGCTGGTGCTCGACAGCTTCACCGGGCGCGGCGTCAACGAGGTCTGCACGGGGCACACGCCCGTGAGCGTCGGCAGCCGCCTCGCCGATGTCTTCCGCGCGCAGGAGCTGCTCGTCACGCATCCACGTATCGACCCGGGGCGCATCGGCGTCCTCGGCTTTTCGCACGGCGGCTGGGTGACGCTGTGGGCGAGCCAGGCGTGGTACCAGCGACGCTTCATGCGCGGCACGCTCCCGCCGCCCGCCGCTTACGCGGCGTTCTATCCAGCGGGTTGCAACGCCCGGCTGATCAACGAGGCCGACATGGCCGGCGGACCCGTGCGGATCTTCCACGGCACCGCCGACGACTGGACGACCATTGATCATTGCCGCGAGTGGGTCGCGCGCCGGCGCGCGGCGGGCAAGGACGTTTCGCTCGTGGAATACGAAGGCGCGCGGCACGCCTTCGACGTCCCGTTCTTCGCGCGCCCGCAGCGTTTCGCGGAGGTCGTGAACTCTTCGGGGTGCGCGATGTTCCAGCAGGAGGACGGCACGTTCATCGACGCGGGGGGCAAGCGATTCAGCGGCGCCTCGCCGTGCATGACGCGCGGCGCGTCGATGGGCTACGATGCGCGCGCCCACCAGCAGTCGGTCGCCGACCTCAGGGCGTTCTTCGAGCAGGCGTTCTCACGCCGCTGAGCGGCGCTGAAAAAAACTGCCGCGCGCCGTTTCGGGCGCGCGGCAGGGAATGTCCCGTCGCGGCGGCGACTCTACCGCTTGATCAGCGTGTTGCTCGGCAGGATCGGCACCGTGGTCGTCGAGATCGTCGGCGTCGTGCTGATCGTCGGCAGCGTGCTGATGGTCGGCGCCGTGGTGAGGGTCGGCAGCGTGCTGGTAGTCGACAAGGTGTTCGTCGTCAGCGTCGGCAGCGTGCTGGTCGTCGACAGCGTGCTCGTCGTCAGCGTCGTGGTCGTCGACAGCGTGCTCGTCGTCGATAGTGTGCCCGTCGTCGCCAGCGTGCCGCCCGTCACCGACGTGTCGACGTTGACCGCCGAAGTCGTGCCGATGAGCGTGCCGAGCAGGTTCGTCGCACGCGTGACCTCGTCCGTGACGATGGGGCTCACCGGCGAGAGCGGCCGCACCGGCGCCGTGAAGTCGTTCGACAGCCGGCGCGCGTTGTCCACGGAGATCGACTGGGGCCGCGCGGGCAGCGGACCCGGGCCCGCCTTCACCGTGATGCTCTCGCGCACGCCCACGGGCGTGGCGCGACCGACGGCGTTGCCGGTCACCGGATCGCGGCGGTAGACGTCGACGAGGCCGCGCAGCACCGTGATGATCGACACGCCGCCCACCACCTCGGCGACCACGATCGTGCCACGGATGCCGCTGACGGCGTTCGGCGTCTTGATCTCGACGACCTCGCCCGGGCGCATCCGGGACTTGACCACCGCGACCGAGATGCGGCCGGAGACCAGGTCGATCGTGGACACGCCGGGCACCTCGGTGATCGTGATCACCGAGCGCTCACGCGCGGTGACGATCGCCTTGCCCCCGAGCAGCATCCGCGCGAACCCCTTGTCACCGGTGGTCACGCGATCGTTCAGGAGGACGTCGTCCTTGAACTTCAGGGGGACGGGCGACGTGGTCGCGTGCGTGATGGTCACGGGACCCTCCACCGTCGTCGCGATGCCGACGCGCTCTTGCGCGGACGCGACAGCCGGAATCGCGATCGTGAAGGCCAGCAGCATGCCGAGCACGCGGGTCATCGTCGTCTTCATCGGCACCCCTCGTCTGATCGAAGTATTCGACATCGCGCCAACGACGATGCAGCGTGGGTGCCAAAGGTCGGCCCCTCGATATTCGTCGATATTTGGCGGAGTTAGCAGCCTACCCGCCCGCGGGCAACGGTGCGAGCGGCTAGAGACTGATCGGGCGCGTGCCACGGTGCCCGGGTCGATCGGGTGATTCGCCGACGCGCGCCGGGTAGACTGGCCGCCATGCCCCGCAAGGAACCCCCCGCCCCGAAACGGGTCCTGTCGATCCACGCGCACCCCGACGACCAGGAGTTCACGGTGGCCGGCACGCTCGCGAAGTGGGCGCGCGCCGGCAGCGAGATCGTCACCGTGTGTCTGACGCGTGGCGAGGCGGGCTCGAACAAGGGGACCCCGGCCGACATGACGCGCGAGCGGCTGGCGAAGATCCGCGAGGAGGAGCAGCGCGCGGCGTGCCGCGTACTCGGCATCACCGAGGTCGAGTTCCTCGGGTACGACGACGGCGTGCTGGTGCCGTCGATCGACATGCGGCGCCACCTCACGCGGCTGGTGCGCCGCCACCGCCCGGACGCCGTGGTGACGGGCGATCCAACCGTACGCTTCTACGGCACGCGCTACATGAACCACCCCGACCACCGCGTGGCCGCCGACGTCGCGCTCGACGCGATCTTTCCCTCGGCGGAAACGCGCTTCATCTTCCCCGAGCTGCTGGACGAGGGGCTCCAGCCGCATCACGTCAGCGCGGTGTGGTTGTTCGGATCGGCGGACCGCGCCGACACGTTCGTCGACATCTCCACCACGCTCGATCTGAAAATCCGCGCGCTTCGCGAGCACCGCAGCCAGATGGGCGACTGGGACCCGGCGCCGATGGTCCGCGGCTGGGCGCGCGAGCAGGGCGCGCGCCGGCGCCTGCGCGCCGCCGAGTTGTTTCTGAGGATGGTGCTGGAGGACTGAGCCGCCGCGAGTGACTATTTCCGCTGGAAGGACGAGGGCACGCGTTGCCACCGATAGACGCCGGCGCCCGGCTGTTGAAGCGTCCAGCGCTCGGGATAGATGTAGCCGTTCGTCGTCTCCGTCATGACGTAGCCCGGGATCTCGACGGCGCGCTGCTGCGTCTCCGGCGGCACGTCGGCCGGCACGCTGACAGGGACTTCGATCATCACTTGCCGCGGCGGCACCTGGATGTGGCGGATCACCTGGCCGGGGCCGGAGTCGGGTCCGTCGAAGAACGCCATCAACCTCGCGACGATCGAGCTCCCACCCGTCATGTCAGCCTCCTCCCATTTGATCGGATCAAACGGGCGCGTGCTGCCGCTTACCCGTCGGCAGCCCCGTAGCTGCGTCGCGACCACCCTTGACGTCCTGCGTCTCACGCGCCGGCAGGTCCTTGACGGTGCGCTCGCCGTTTCCGCTCTTCTTGTCCATGACGCTCCTCCTGAGACGAGATGTCGGAGCCCCCATCGCATACTCGATGCCAGAGGACACGTGCGGGAATATCGCGGATTTCTGGACCGGGGGTCGTGAAGCGCGGGCGGCGCGCCCGCCGACTCAGCTCTCGTCGGGGCATCGTGCCCGATGAGGCTCTGGCTCTGGTGACCCGGCGTTTTGTCGCCGGAGCGGGACCCGACGACCAAGAATCAACTACGCCCGTGACGTCTCCGAGGCCGCCGTCATGTACCGATAGGTACTTACGGAACCGCGTGGGGGTCGGCACGCCCATTGCGTCGTATCCGTACGCCTCGCCCGCGACAACGGCAAACCAGCCGTAAGGCTGGGACGCAAAGCCATGGACCCGAGTGCCGGACGCTCGGGCCGCCAGGCTACCGAAGCGCGAGGACCGGTAGCATCGGAGGTCCTCATGCAGCCGAACGCGAGTCGGCGTGTCCGCCGGGTGCTCGTCGTCGACGATGAGCTCGAATTCGCCATTCTGATGAACGACGTGTTGGCCACACTCCCCGAGCCTCTCAACGTGGAAATCGCCGGAAACGGTCGAGACGCCGTGGAAGCCGTGCGGCGCGCCGCGCCCGACCTCGTCATGCTCGACGCCAACATGCCGGTCATGAACGGTCTGGACGCTCTGAGGCACATACGCGAGCTGGACCCGAAGCTGCCGGTCGTGCTCGTCACGGCCACGGATTGCCACTCCATCGCAGAGGGGCTGCTGGTCGGTGTCTTCGGCTACCTCCCGAAGCCCATCGATCTCCGCTACGTCGCCCACCTCGTGGACTTGGCGTTGAGCAGCCGCGCCGGCGACACCACAGCTCCGGGAGGAAGGCGATGATGGCTCATCGAGTCATCCTGGTCGTGGAAGACCACGCGCCGCTCCTGCGCGTCATTGCCGAAATGCTCGAACGGTTCGGCTACGACGCCCGCCTCGCGGGGACCGCAGCCGACGCGTACACGTTCGCGAAAGCCGAGCGGCCCGACACCATCCTCCTCGATATGAACCTTCCCGATGCCAACGGAACGCAGACACTGGACGTGCTCCGCCTGCTTCGTCCAGACGTCCCGATCATCATGGTCACGGCGAACGCGGACGTACGCCTCGCCCGCGAGACGCTGACGCGCGGGGCGTTCGATTACGTGATGAAGCCCTTCGACATGAACCGTCTCGGCCAGGTGCTCGACGCCGCCCTCGACAGTCAGCCGCGCTGATCGTCGTCGCCATATTACTCGGGCCACTTCCAAAGGGTACCGGTTGCCGAAGGGCCCTCAACGGCGCGATAGTCTCAGGCCACATGATCTCTCGACGCGCGTTCGTGGGAGGTGCGGTGGTGCACAGTATCCTGTTGTGGGGAATGGTCGTCGCTGGAGTCGTGGGGCCGGTAGTCGCGGGGGCGCAGACTCCTGCGACTGACCCCCAGAACCCGTTTCGTTTCGAGCTCGAGGAAGCCCAGAGTCCCTTTCGAGGGCGGGCTGTTGAGGGATACGTCTACAACAACCTCCCCTGGCGGATAACCAACGTTCGACTGCGGGTCGAGAGTGTGGACCCGGCCGGGAGGGTGACAGGTGAAGCCTCCGGGTGGGTTGTGGGTGACGTAAAAGCCGGCGGCCGAGGCTACTTCTTCGTCCTCGTCTCGTCGCGTGCGGCCACCTATCGCGCCACAGTTCAGTCTTTCAACAAGGTCGCCCTCGACACGCCCCAGTTCGAGGCGCCCTGAAGCAACCACGAGGACATCGCCGTGAACATGGTACGACGGTCCGTATTCGTCGTTCTGCTCGCCGTCTTGTTACTACCGCTCGTCGCTACTGCTGATGAGCAATTCCGATCAAGAGTGTGAGCGATCTGAAGGGTAATTGGTCTGGCTCTGCGGGCCTTGGACCTTTTGTCGGTTC
>Ga0209268_1000065_pt1 | contig 53336 bp, 48 predicted proteins | sample GraSoiAngelo_143_FD_185900 | JGI IMG/M metagenome (GOLD analysis project Ga0209268, IMG submission 185900) | Grasslands soil microbial communities from the Angelo Coastal Reserve, California, USA - 14_1009_02_30cm (SPAdes) (version 2) | ecosystem: Environmental > Terrestrial > Soil > Grasslands ... | reverse complement strand
CGGGCCTGGCGGTGTGCTGCGTGCGTCGTTCAGCATGGCCCCGGAACTTGCCTCCTGCGATTAGCCAGATACCTGACCACCATGTCACCCGCTTCGCTTCGTGCTTTGCTCGCGCATTCAATTGATTACGCGGGAATGTTTCCACCCTGTAGTCTCGGCCTCGGCCCAGCGCTGAGAAATCAGGCGGAGTATGTCCGCTCTTCAGACGCATGGATGCTTGGCGGTTTCGTTCTCTCTACTGAACAATTCGATGCGACCAGACAACTGCTTTCGCAATCTGATGCTCAACACCCACTGCGGGTTGCTGCGCTCGGACCAAAGAGTGCGAGCGCTGATGCTTTTCTTGAAGCGCTCGATGATGCGGAGGCGGCGATTCGATCGTTATCGAGACATAACGTCGATCTAATATCAATCAGTCACCTTGAGATGTTTCTGCCGCACGACATCGACGTCGCGTCACTGCAGGAGGCAAAATCGATTCTCGGCGATTTGCCGGTTTTCTGGGAAGCGCCCCCCGATAGAGCGGAACAGACTATCGCGTTGCTTGCCGGATTTAACTCTGACGCCGACTTGGCGACGTTCGGTTACAAACTACGCACCGGCGGAGTGACTGCGGATGCGTTTCCAACTTCAATGCAGATTGCCAAGGCAATGGTGACCCCGTCTACGCATCAACTGCCGATCAAGTTTACAGCCGGTCTTCATCATCCACTGCGACAATACCGAGAGGAAGTCCAAACAAAGATGCATGGTTTCCTGAACGTGCTGGGGGCGGCGGCGCTTGCTGCCGAGCATCGATGGGATACGAATCAAACCGCGACGATGCTCGAAGACGAAAACGTAGAGTCGTTTTCCTTCACTGACGATTTTTTTGGGTGGCGCGAATGGCGGATCGAGACCAAACGGCTGCAATATCGCCGGCGATTTGTTGTATCGTTTGGCAGTTGCAGCTTCGATGAGCCACGCGAAGATTTGCGCGCACTGAATTTGCTGTAGGGTACGGACTGCGCGCTGCGCTATTCGGACGCCGCGGCGCGGCGTCCCAGCCATCATGTCACTCAAATCATTCATCGACGTTTCGCCTGATTCGCATTTTCCCATCCAAAATCTTCCCTTCGGCATCTTTCAGCCGAAAGGAGGCAAACCGCGCGCCGGTGTCGCCATTGGCGATTTGATTGTCGATCTTTCTGCTCTCGAAGAACTCGGCCATTTCCGCTCACCGGAATTTCGGGGCCAAAAACCTTTTTCGGAAGACTCGTTGAATGCGTTCCTCGCTCTCGGTCGTCCGGCATGGCGCAAGGCGCGCGCAGTTCTTGAACGTCTTCTGTCATCTAAAACGCCGATTCTGCGCGACAACGCGAGGCTCAGGGCGCGGGTGTTTCATGCGCAAAAGAGCGTCACCATGAAATTGCCCGTGCGCATCGGCAATTACACCGATTTTTATTCGTCGTATCATCACGCGCACAACGTCGGCACGATGTTGCGCGGCCCGGAAAACGCGCTGATGCCAAATTGGAAATGGTTGCCTGTGGCGTATCACGGCCGCGCCAGCTCGGTTGTGATCAGCGGAACCGATGTGCGGAGGCCAAAAGGCCAGGTCAAACCGCCCGACGCTTCGGTGCCGACTTTCGGTCCGACAAAGAGTCTCGATTACGAGCTCGAAATGGCGTTCCTGATTGGCCCCGGAAATTCGTTAGGCGAACCGGTGCCGATTGATCGCGCGGTCGATCATATCTTCGGCCTGGTTTTGATGAACGATTGGAGCGCGCGGGATATTCAGGCATGGGAGTACCAGCCGCTCGGCCCGTTCCTGGCGAAGAATTTTTGCACCAGCATCTCACCATGGGTGGTGACGCTGGAGTCCCTTGAGCCTTTCCGAAGAGCGCTTCCGATGCAGGATCCCGCGCCGATGCCATACTTGCGAGCAAAGGATGATTTCACGTTCGACATTCAACTCGAAGCGAGCTTGCAAACTTCATCGATGAATGCGGCGCACGTCATCTCGCGGACCAATTTTCAAAATCTGTACTGGAGCATTGCCCAACAGCTCGCCCATCACACAATTAGCGGCTGCAATCTGCAGCCCGGCGATCTGCTGGCGAGCGGAACAATCAGCGGCCCGACAGAAGAATCGCGCGGCTGCATGTTGGAATTGACCTGGCGCGGCGCGCATCCCTTAAAGCTGCCCAACAGCGAAACGCGCAAATGGCTCGAAAACGGAGATATTCTTGCAATTAGTGGCTGGTGCCAGGGTGATGCTTACCGCGTCGGGTTTGGTGAAGTAAGCGGGCGCATTATTGGAAGTAACAAGTGACAAGTGAATCGTGACAAGATCGACCTCAAGCCGACTGTTGTCTTTGCACGATGGGTTTCTTGGATTGGGCACCCGTTGGTTTTCATCAGTCTTTCCGTGGGCATTATCATTGCCTTGCGCCTCGCTAACCGCGCCGGGTTGGCACTTTCACTGACTCTGTTGGCGACCGTAATTTTGCCGATGGCACTCTTACTGTTTCGCGGATTCCAATCAGGCCGGTGGAGCGATCCAGATGTTTCCATTCACGCTGAACGCGTCCGATTTTATCCGCGGGCGATTTCAATTTCGGCGGTTGCCGTGCTCGTACTTTTGCTATCCCGCGCGCCGGCTTTCGCATTGCGCGGGGCCACGATGACGTTGTTTCTTCTGATTATTGCTGCGTTAATCAATTTTCGGATCAAGCTGTCGTTGCATGCACTTTTTGGTTTCTATAGCGCGGTCATTCTGTTTGTGGTCAATCCGGTTGTCGGCGCCGTAGCCTCGGCGGTGGCTCTCCTCGTTTTTTGGTCGCGCCTTTATCTAAAGCGCCATGATCTTCTGGAAACGCTCGTTGGCGCTTTTCTCGGTTTGCTGGGCGGGCTGGTCACGGCTTGGTAGCCCCGCTGACGTGGCGGCGCAGCGCCCAAGGAATAGTAGCCAGAACGTACGTTGCCCGTGGTGCAGATGCGGAATTACGACGGTTTTGTTCCCGACCTCCGGCCTGACGTGAAGTAGGCAACACCCATCATGTTCCTTTTCGGCCCTGACAAATAAAGTAGGCACCGAATAACTCTTCTTCGACAGTGACCTCGTCGGTGAGGCTTCTTAGATCTGCGCAAGCATTGTGGTCAGGGTCACCCAGGACGGTGGCTTTCATCTCCAAAATCACCAATGGATGAAGCAAACGCCCCGCGATACCGGGCATGGTTTTGCCGTCTACAATCACAGCGCAGCCTCCAGCACGAAGCTGTGACCAGGCATGATTCAATATTCGTTTGCCATTCTGCATAACAGCATATGAGAGACCAAACAAAACAGCATCGAGTATCCGAGGCGCGCGATAGTCGAGCGCGTCCGTGCGAACGAGAGTCACATTCTTCCAGCCGGTGCGCTCGCACAACGCCTGCGACCGAGCCAGCATCCTTTCGGAAACATCGACACCAAAAATGTGGCCATTCGATCCGACGGCGTCCTGAAGGTATGGGAAATTTCGTCCGGTTCCGCAACCAATCTCAAGAACGGCGTCGCCTTGTCGAAGCTCAAGCTTTCGAATCGCCCGACCGCGGATTCCTCGCAGAAGCCAGAAGATCCACTCGAACAGGCGACCAAGGAGCTAATCGGTCTAGCGCCGCCTAACAAGTTCAGGCGGGTACGGAAGTGACGCGTTGCGACTTAGCGGACCGCTCTTAACGCTCATGATCTGCTACACATGCGCGCTTCGTCCGACTGTTGCGGAGCCGACCCAGACCCAGTTTAGTATCCTCGCGCGACGTAATGGCCGTGTATCCAGACTCTCTGGCCGTATCGATACCTCCAATGTCCTGGCCTCCAAACGTAATACACGCGGCCGGACCAGTACCCGGGACCACGAACATAATACGGCCGATCCTCAACCGCGACCACGACCGACCCTCCGCCGTAGTATGGTCCGGGACCGTAACCATAATTGGGTCCGTAATAACCTGGGGACGCAGTGTAATAGCCCTCGCAGCCCCCTGCCCAGAACAGGGCCGAAAGCAAAAGAACCAACAGAATCAATCGTCTCGATCTGATTTCTGTTTTGTTCGCAGTTGCTTGATCAACAATGCTCATCTTCATATAATAATATTCGGTTTCGGCGGAGTTTTACGCGCCTGCATTTAACTACAGCGAAATTGTACAGACGATTTCCGGTTATCATGTTTTCCCACCCCGAAGGCTTTCGGCGTCGTTCTTGCGGCTGAACTATCTACACAACCCCTTGATCGAGCATTGCGTCAGCTACCTTCACGAAGCCAGCGATGTTCGCGCCAACTACGAGATTGCCCGGGTATCCGTATTCCTCGGCTGTTTCCCATGCGTTCTTGTGAATCGTGAACATGATATGGCGCAAACGCGAATCAACTTCTTCGCGTGGCCATGGTAATCGCATCGAGTTTTGGCTCATCTCCAGACCGGATGTCGCCACGCCACCTGCATTCGCCGCTTTACCAGGGCCGAAGAGAATTTTTTTCTCGAGGAAAAGATCGACGCCCGCCGGCACGGTCGGCATGTTGGCCGCTTCGGAGACAACATAGCAACCGTTCTCCACGAGTTTTTTTGCGTCTTCGCCGGTGATCTCGTTTTGGGTAGCGCAGGGAAACGCGCAATCACATTTGATCTTCCAAGGACGCTGACCAGCCACATATTTGGCGCGAAACTTCTTCGCGTATTCCGCAATGCGACCGCGCCGGACGTTTTTAATGCTTTTGACCCAAGCCAGTTTTTCTTCCGTGATCCCGTTCTTGTCGTAAATATAGCCGCCTGAATCAGACATGGTGATCGGCTTGGCGCCGCACTCGATTAATTTTTCAACGGTAAATTGGGCGGCGTTGCCGGCGCCGGAGACGATGCAAGTTTTTCCTTCGATTGTTTCGTTGCGCGTTTTAAGCATTTCCTGCGCGAAATAAACTGCGCCGTATCCCGTGGCTTCCGGGCGCATCAGCGAGCCGCCCCAGTTAAGCCTTTTGCCCGTCAATACGCCTGTGAATTCGTTTGCCAGACGCTTGTATTGGCCAAAAAGATATCCGATCTCGCGACCGCCCACGCCGATGTCGCCGGCCGGTACATCGGTGTGCGGACCAACATGGCGGAATAGCTCGGTCATGAACGATTGACAAAAACGCATGACTTCCGTGTCGGATTTTCCTTTGGGATCAAAATCCGCGCCACCTTTACCACCGCCCATTGGCAGACCCGTGAGCGAGTTTTTAAAAACCTGTTCGAACGCGAGGAATTTAACGATGCTGGCGCAGACCGTCGGATGGAAACGCAGGCCTCCTTTATAAGGACCGAGCGCGCTGTTCATCTGAACGCGGAATCCGCGATTAACCTGAATCTGGCCTTTGTCATCGATCCAGGGAACTCGGAACTGAATCATGCGCTCGGGTTCGACAAGGCGATCAAGGATCTTTCCGTCTCGATACTTCTTGTGCCGCTCGATCACTGGCCGGATCGATTCCAGCACTTCAGTCACAGCCTGAAGAAACTCCGGCTCGTTGGGGTTACGTTTTTTAACAACTTCGAGAACTTGCTGCACCAGGCCCATAAGGATGATATTTCTGCAGGTTATTTCCCTCGCGGGCAAACAAAAAGAATGCTGCGCGATGCAGCCGCGCCCGCATCGCTACGCGAAGGGTTGCAGGCGGGGTTCGCGATTCACCTTCCAAACGCCGCTTCAAATATGCTCGTCCGAATCCAGTCTTGAGCTGCTTCTCGCGAAGCCGAGCCTTGAGCTCAGAACGACACGCCTCATAGTACTCTAATTTTACTGGCAATCGATGCGCAGTTGCGCGCACTCGGCCAGCGCGATGCTGAGCGATTCGTTTACGCAGGTCAAGCGCCGAACCGACGTATAATTTGCCATCACGACATCTCAGCACGTAGGTGTAGAACATACAGAGATCAGACGGCGAATGCGCGATGCAGGGTTCGAACCTGCGACTTGTCGCCGCGGCGACCGCTCTATCCTGATATGGCGCTTCAGGTTTCCAGCGAAAGGTAAGAAAATGCGCGATGCAGGGTTCGAACCTGCGACTTCTTGCGTGTGAAGCAAGCGCTCTACCACTGAGCTAATCGCGCGTCTTTTCAAGAAGCGGACAAAATAAAGCGTCCGCCGGGCAGCGCAAGCAAGGTGCCGGAATTGTAGGGCAGCCGCGTCGGCTGCCAACCGAGGGTGCCGGCAAGCGAAGCGCTTGCCCTACAACAGATGCCATTCTATTTAGAAGCATGTCCGAACATAAAATTACTCTTACCTGGAAACGCGGCGAGACGCCGTTCGAGTATCAGAAATATTCGCGCGATCATACTTGGAATTTTGAGGGCGGACACGAGATGCAAGCGTCGGCTGCTCCTGCGTATCTGGGCAATCCGAAGCTCGTGGATCCGGAAGAGGCATTCGTGGCGTCGCTCTCGAGTTGCCACATGCTCACGTTTCTTGCCATAGCAGCGAAGAAAAAGTTCGTGCTCGATGAGTATATCGATGACGCGGTCGGCCACATGGAAAAAAATGCCGAAGGCAGGCTCGCGATTACGCGAGCGACCCTAAACCAGAAATTGAAGTTCTCCGGCGATAAACAACCCACAGCGCAAGAGATCGAAGAGATGAATCATGCGGCACACGAGCAGTGTTTCATTGCGAATTCGGTGAAGACCGAAATCACGGTCGAAGCACAGCCGTAAGTCGCTTGCTCCTGACGTAGCGCGCCGTTGCCTATTGTCATGTCGAGCGGAGTCGAGACATCTCTCGATATTTCCGAAATAGAAACAGAGATTCCTCGACTTCGCTCGGAATGACAAGAAACTGCGTTAATCGTTCGTCGAAAACATGAGCACACTGCCCAACCCTCAACTCATGGAAAAGATCGTCAGCCTGTGCAAACGACGAGGTTTCATTTTCCAATCGAGCGAAATTTACGGTGGTCTGAACGGCCTCTGGGATTACGGCCCGCTCGGCGTCGAGTTAAAGCGGAATCTGAAAAATTATTGGTGGCGCGTGACGGTGCACGAGCGCGACAACGTGGTCGGAATGGATGGTTCGATTCTGACTGCTCCCGCTGTTCTCAAAGCGTCCGGTCACGTTGAGGGATTTTCCGATCCGATGATCGATTGTCGATCTTGCAAGGCGCGATTGCGGGCCGATCAGATCATCAATAAGAAAGGCGAGAAGCAATGTCCGGTCTGTGGCGGCAAAGATCTTACCGAGCCAAGGGCTTTTAACCTGATGTTTAAGACCCGCGTCGGTCCTGTTGACCCGCGCTGGTCTGGGACTGCGATATTTCCCGTATCCCTGCAAGGGGCTACTGGCCCGGCGGGACCATCCCAGCCAACGCAACCCTCGACAATGACGGCTGGTACCACAATTGTGCCCGCGAGCGGTCCAGTCGTGTCCGCAGCCGATGAGACTGCGATCGCGTACCTCCGTCCTGAGACTGCGCAATCGATTTTTGTTCAATTCAAGAACATCCTCGACGTTTCGCGCAAAAAATTACCTTTCGGGATCGCGCAAATCGGCAAGGCGTTTCGCAATGAGATCAATCCCCGCAATTTCACCTTTCGGTCTCGTGAGTTCGAGCAGATGGAACTGGAATATTTTTGCCGCGCGGAGGAGGGGATGCAGTGGCTCGATTACTGGAAGAACGAGCGGCTCAAGTTCTACGAGAACATTGGGATTCCACGCACAAAGCTGCACGCGCGAAAAGTTCCAGACGAAGAGCGCGCCTTTTACTCAAAAGGGACCTACGACATCGAATACGATTTCCCCTTTGGCTGCCAAGAGCTGGAGGGCGTTGCCTATCGGACCGATTACGATTTATCCCAGCATCAAAAAGCCAGCGGCAAATCGCTCGAATATTTTGATGAGGAAACCAAGCAGCGATTTGTTCCGCACGTTGTCGAGCCGAGCGCGGGCGTGGATCGCACCGTGCTAGCACTGATCTGCGAAGCCTATTCGGAAGACGAGGCGCCAGACGAAAAAGGGAAAATGGAAACCCGCGTGGTGTTGCGTTTCCATCCCCGCGTGGCGCCTATCAAATGCGCGGTGTTCCCGCTCTTGAAAAACAAGGAGCCGCTGGTCGCCAAAGCAAAGGAGATTGTCGATTTGTTACGGCCACACATGTTTGTTTTCTACGATGAGAGCGGCGCGATCGGACGGCGTTACCGTCGCCAGGACGAAATTGGAACGCCGTTCGGCGTGACCGTTGATTTCGAAACGCTTGGGGAAAAAGATGCGGCGTTGCGAGACACCGTCACATTGCGCGACCGCGATTCGATGAAACAAGAACGTGTTAAGATTTCCGACTTGCTAGAGTTGCTTTCGGTGCGAATTGCATAGTCGAACCAATGAACGTTCAGATCTTTACATTATGCGATGCAGCGACGCTCGATGCTGCGGGCAAACTGAACATCCTAGGATCATTCGATCGCTTAAGCGGCGCAGCGGAACCGATCGTGCACATGCACTGTGCGTTGGCACTCAAATTACGTTTTGAGCGCGTGGAGGAAGGGCAGAAAAAACTCCGTCTTGCGTTTATCGATTCAGATGGAACGGCCGTAATGCCGCCCATCGACGGTATCGCTGAAGTACGCTTCCAAGACAATGATTCCAGTAGTAGCGTTTCGCTGGCTCTCGGTATTCAGCAATTGAAGCTGCCGAAATTCGGCGAGTATTCGATCGATCTGGCTATAGATGGTCGACACGAGGCCTCGATTCCGCTGTTTGTAAAGCCGTCCGCACCCGTGACTTCACCTAGATAGGAACGCGTCGCGATCAAAGATTTGGCGAACATTCTTCTTTCGCGAATCTCCTAATGGATCTCGCGCAGTTCCGCAAATACTGTCTGGGCAAACCACGCGCCACCGAGAGCGCGCCATTCGGGCCGGATGTTCTCGTGTTCAAAGTCAGCGACAAGATGTTCGCACTAGCAGCCCTCGACGAAATGCCGACCACTGTGAACCTAAAGTGCGATCCTGACTTGGCACTCGAGTTACGTGATCGTTACGAGCAAGTCACGCCGGGTTATCACATGAACAAAAAACACTGGAACAGTGTTGGGATTGAGAGCGGCATTCCTGACGCCAAGTTGCGAAAAATGATTGACCACTCCTACGATCTCGTGACCAAAGGGCTGCCAAAACCTAGGGCAAAGGTTGCAGCTCGATCTCGCCGAAACTCAACTGCAGCGCGTCGCGGGCGACGTTGAGGAAATTGTCGGCAGCGTCAGTGAGAGCGACATGTAACTCACCGCGGCTTGGCGGCGTCGCCCGAAGGGACTGTTGGTCCAATGTTTCTTCCACGGCGCGTGCACAATTTTGCGCAGAATCGACGAGCATGACCTGGCGTTTGAGCATTCGACTGATGGCGTCGGTGAGCAGCGGGTAATGCGTACAACCGAGGACTAGAGTGTCGATCCCATCTGCAAGCATAGGCTCGAGATAGCGCATAATCATTCGATCTGTCACATCGTCGTTGAGTAGTCCTTCTTCGATTAACGGGACGAGCAACGGACATGCGCGACTGCTCACGCGCACATTGTTATCGGCTGCGCGCAGCGTCTTTTCGTAGGCGCCGCTGCGAATCGTCGCACGAGTTCCGATCACGCCGATGTGCCGGTTGCGTGTCGCCTGCAACGCAGCTCGCGCTCCCGGCTCGATCACACCAATCACAGGCATGGAAAATTTCTTTGTTAGCAACGGCAACGCGACTGAGGAAACTGTATTACACGCGACAACCAACGCCTTCGCGTTTTTCCGCGTCAGGATTCCCGCCAGTTCCACGGCGTAGCGCTGCACGGTTTCCGGACTTTTCGGGCCGTAAGGAACACGCGCCGTGTCGCCGAGATAAAAAATGTTTTCGTTTGGCAACAAATCGCGCAGCGCCTTCACTACCGTAAGGCCGCCGATGCCAGAATCGAAAACGCCGATTGGGCGCGAATCACTCATGCAGCGGGAAGGTGGCGGTTAGGGCATCGCGATGCAAGCATGTGGTAGGGTGCGACCGCCGGGCGCGCTGTCGATTTGCAAAGCTTTCGCGCCTTTGGATGATTGATCGCCATGGCAGAGCTTCCGAAGAGATACGATCCAAAGTCAGTTGAACCGAAATGGTATCAGCGGTGGATGGAAAATCGCGATTTCGTTGCGAATCCGATTTCGTCGAAGCCGCCGTTCTCGATCGTGATGCCCCCGCCGAACATTACCGGCGTGCTAACGCTTGGCCACGTTCTCAACAACTCCATCCAGGACATTCTTGCGCGACGCGCGCGAATGCAGGGGTTTGAAGTTCTTTGGCTGCCGGGCGTGGATCATGCGGGAATTGGTACGCAAACGGCAGTCGAGAAACATCTGCGGCGGACAGAAAACAAAACGCGGTATGATCTCGGCCGCGACGAGTTCTTGCGTCGCGTGCTCGAATGGCAGGATAAACATGGCGGCATCATCATCGAACAGCTTAAACGGTTAGGCTGCTCCTGCGATTGGTCGCGCGAGCGCTATACGCTCGATGACGCTTACGTTGCGGCTGTACAAAACGTTTTTGTCGATCTTTATCGGAAAGGGCTGATTTATCGCGGTCGCCGCATGATCAACTGGGATCCGGCTGCCCAGACTGCGGTGTCGGATGAAGAAGTGATTTCCAAGCCACAGAAGGGGAACCTCTACTTCGTCCGCTACGAGATCGTGGAGGAGCCGGGGCGTTTCCTGGAAGTCGCAACTACACGACCCGAAACCATCATGGCCGACACTGCGATGGCATTTCATCCAAGTGACAAGCGATACGCCGATCTCCTGGGTAAACATGCGTGGCGTCCCCTGGCACGCGAGAAAATTCCGATTATCGCCGATCAAGCAATCGATCCGGAATTCGGCACCGGCGTCTTGAAAGTCACGCCCGCGCATGACGCGGTTGATTTCGAGATTGGCCAACGCCATCACCTGCCGATTGTCGATGTGCTGCATCCCGACGGTCGGATTAATTGTCCGGCGGTTCCAGAGTTGGACCTACTCGACCGATTCAAAGCACGGGAAAAAGCAGCGGAGTCATTGCAAGCGATGGGAGCCCTCGCGAAAACCGAGGCGTACGAAAACAATGTCGGGTTCAGTGATCGCAGCGATGTACCGATCGAGCCCCGCATCAGTGAACAATGGTTTTTGCGTTACCCGAAAACAAAGGAGGCCCTGGCTGTGGTGCGTGATAACCTGATCCGATTCTTTCCCCCGCATTGGGAGAAGGTTTACGCACAATGGCTGGAGAACATTCGCGATTGGTGCATCAGCCGCCAGGTCTGGTGGGGGCACCGGATACCGGCCTGGTACCGGAAAGCCCAAATCCCAAGTTCCAAATCCCAAAACGGGGAAGAGATTCATGTCGGGATCAATCCTCCGGCTGACGCTGAAAACTGGACCCAGGATTCGGACACACTCGATACCTGGTTTTCATCGTGGCTTTGGGCTTATGAAACGATGGATAAAGAAACACGGAAGAAGTTTTATCCGACGAGCGCGCTCGTAACTGCGCCAGATATCATTTTCTTTTGGGTGGCGCGCATGATTATCGCAGGGTTGGAGTTCAAGCCTGGCAAATCAGACAGCGTTGAGGACAATATTGCGTTTCGCGACGTTTATTTTACGGGTCTCATTCGCGACAAGCTCGGCCGGAAGATGTCGAAGTCCTTGGGCAACTCGCCCGATCCGCTCGAATTGATCGATAAGTATGGCGCTGACGGCCTGCGCTTCGGCCTGATGCGCATCGCTCCCCGAGGACAGGATATTCGCTTCGACGAAAAGCAAATCGAAGAAGGGCGGAACTTCGCGACAAAACTTTGGAACGTGGCGCGCTTCCGGCAAATGCATGGACCAAGCGATGTCGCTCCAAAAATCGACAAGGAGGCGGTATCGATCTACGCCTTGGAACTACTCGCCCGCTTGAACGAAACCATCGACGCAATCGAAGCTGCTTACCGCGAATATCAGTTCAACACGGTCGCACAACGCCTTTACGACTTTGTCTGGAGCGATTACTGCGATTGGTTCGTTGAAGCCGCCAAGACGGAAATCTTCGGCAGCGACGAGGCGCAGAAGAAGTCTGTGCTGGCGGTAATGGACTTTGTGCTTTCCGCGATATTGCGGTTGCTGCATCCCTTCATGCCCTACATTACCGAAGAACTTTGGTCACTATTGGACTTCGGAAAAACCTCAATTCAATTTGCCCTGCCGCCAGAAAAGATCCGATTGGATGACGTCCCGGAGCTTACCGGGAAACGCCGCCTTGTTTCAGCTCTTTACCAAACAATCCAAGCGGGACGAAATTTGAGAGCGGAATCCAAACTTCCGTCAAATAGGAAGATACGATTTATCTTACGCACAGATGAGAAATTAATTTCCAGCCAGATTTCGACCCTGACACGGTTATTGAATGCCGAAGAAGTGGAATTGGATCCGAAATATCAATCGCCAGCCGGAAACCCGGTCGCGGTTACGCCATTAGGCGAGATCTTTCTGACGGTTGCCGCAGCCGATAGAGCAGGGGAACGGCAGCGGCTCGACAAGGAAATTACAAGAATCGAAGTCGAAATGCGCGCGGTCGAGGAAAAATTGGGAAATAAATCGTTCGTTGACCGGGCCCCCGCGGCCATTGTGGAAGAACATCGTCAGCGACTGAAGGCTTTCAGCGTGCAACTCGAGAAGTTGAAACACGCGCGCGAAGGCCTGAATTGAAAATCACTTTTTGCTCGTTGATCCTACCGCCGCGCTTTTGAAAAAATTTCTTTAGCTCAGGCGTGTAGAAGGACCCGTCATATTCCTGATTTAGTTCGAGCCAGACTCGGCCGCGTGGCGTGAGATGCTTTGCCAGGTCGTCCAGAAAAAATCCCCATTCCGGCACGTCCCAGAGGTCCGGCATTTTGTGATTGTTGAAGCAAATCATGAAAGCCGTGATGAGATCAAATTTTTGTCCAAGATCGGGCAACGGGCGAAAAGCTTCAATTCGCTGGACTATACGGCGGACCCCGAGCAGACGTGTAACTTCCCGGAACATGGATAAACGGTCCATATCAAGACCGAGTCCGGAATGACCTAGCAGTTGGGATATGTAGAGGAAATATCCTGCGCCGCAGCCAAGATCGAGGATGCGTTTGGGACGCGCCAAATCGAGTTCGACCTGGCGAATTCGCCGAATGTTGATTCCGATCCACCGATCGAGATCGAGATACTTCGGCCAGTCTGCGCCGGGATTTGCGACTGTGTATCGCTTGCGAATCTGCTCGAAAGCAACCGGATCGATTGTTTCGATAACCCGTTTTTTATTCAGCGGAAATCGACCGGTTCGCAGCAGTCTGAGCGTATGTTTTCTCGCGCTGACCAGGCTCTGGCCATCTACAAGCTTGCGTATTTTATGTCGAAATCGCACCTGAAGAAAGATCACACCTTGTAGCGGAGCGCAACAATTTCAATTAAACTGCAACAGAATGAGTTTGTGGAAAAGGCTGCTTTGGTTCGCTGTAGCGGCGTTGGGCACGTGGGCAGTGGCGATGCTGGCGTTATCTCGCGGCGAACATATCAGCGCGCTGTGGATCGTTACTGCTGGATTTTGCGCGTTGTCGATCAGCTATCGTTTTTACAGCAAATGGCTGGCCACAAAAGTGCTCATGCTCAATGAGCAGCGTGCCACACCGGCGCTGCTGCAAGACGACAACAAAGATTATGTGCCAACAAACGGCTGGATGGTTTTCGGACATCACTTTGCAGCGATCGCCGGTCCGGGGCCGTTAGTTGGTCCCGTCTTGGCGGCGCAGTTTGGTTTTCTTCCCGGCACACTCTGGATCTTGATCGGCGCGACGCTCGGCGGCGGCGTCCACGACATGATTGTTCTTTTTGCCTCAATCCGCCGTGGCGGCAAAACGCTTGGGCAAATGGTAAGAGAGGAAATCGGACGCGGCGTTGGTCTGCTCGCTCTGGTCAGTGTCCTGGCGATCATGATTATCTTGCTGGCTGTTCTCGCGCTCGTTGTCGTGCAAGCTCTCGCGGAAAGTCCATGGGGCGTGTTCACCATTGCGACGACGATACCAATCGCGCTGGTCATGGGAATTGGATTGCGCACGGGAAAAGTAAGCGTAATGGCCGTCACGATCTTCGGTTTACTGGGTCTGGCCTTTGGCGTATGGGGCGGACAATTCCTCGCGCATTTTCCCGCAATTGAGAGTTGGTTCCGTCATGATCAGAAATGGCTGGCCTGGGCCATCATGATTTATGGGCTCGCAGCCTCGATCCTGCCCGTGTGGATGCTGCTGACGCCGCGCGATTACCTCAGCACGTTCTTGAAACTAGGCACTGTCGCCTTGCTTGCTGCTGCTGTGCTGTTGATCAATCCGACGTTGCAAATGCCAGCGATTACCAAATTCATCGATGGTAGCGGCCTCGTCTTTGCCGGTCCAGTTTTTCCCTTTGTATGCATCACCATCGCCTGCGGCGCAGTCTCCGGATTTCATTCTCTAATTGCTTCTGGCACGACGCCGAAAATGATCACACGCGAATCGCGAATACGCAGCATCGGATATGGCGCGATGGTGACCGAAATGATGGTTGCCCTGATGGCGATGATCGCAGCATGTGTCCTTCAACCGGGAGAGTATTTCGCTATTAACACAAAGGGAGCGCCGACCGAAGTCGTTGCAAAAGTTTCCACGGCTGGTTTTCCGGTGACGGAAGCTCAAATGCAGAAGCTCGCCACGAACCTCGGAGAATCCACGATGTTTAATCGCGCCGGGGGAGCGCCGACCTTCGCAGTGGGCATGGCGAACATGTTTGCGCAAGTCTCAACCAAGCCGACGGCGCTGGCGTTGTGGTATCACTTCGCCATCATGTTCGAAGCTTTGTTCATCCTCACAACAATCGATGCTGGAACACGCGTGGGACGATTTTTACTCCAAGATTTTCTGGGCAATCTCTGGCGTCCCTTAGGAAATACACGTTCATGGACTGCGAATTTTTTCTCCAGCGTTTTGCTGGTCGCAGCGTGGGGCTGGTTTTTATATGAGGGTGTGATCGATCCTCTTGGCGGCATCAACTCGCTTTGGCCGCTGTTCGGTCTTGCCAATCAATTGCTGTCGGTGGTCGCGCTCTGTCTCGGCACGACCCTTTTGATCAAAATGCGAAAGAGCAAATATCTCTTCGTAACCCTGGTTCCACTTTGCTTCATGTGTGCGGTCACGTTTTCGGCTGGCTATTTGAAAGTTTTCTCTCCCGACCCAAGGCTCGGTTTTTTGAGCGGCGCCCAATCGCTTTTAAGTCAGGCGGCCGCGGTTACCGATCCAGTTAAAGCAGCTAATCTGGCGCGGCAGGCAACTATCTGGCGATTCGACGCGTTTGTAGCTGTTTCCTTTCTTGTCCTTGTACTTCTAATCGTTGTGGGCTCGGCGAGGCAATGGTTGCAATTATTGCGCGGCACCAAGCGCGTCGTTTTGCACGAGAGCGAATTTGTACAGATGACCCCTACACAGCTCGCACAGTTTTAGATCAACGCCCGAGCGTTTGGGAAATCACTGAATTGTGATGGCTTGCTTAAGGCCCTGTTTTTTGTTTGGATCGCAGCGTGCCTCCTGATGATGAGGTGACCTCACTGAGCGCGATTGGCGGAAATGCTCATCACGGTCCGGCGATATTTACTACTACGCACTGGAGCGTGGTGCTGGAAGCACAAGGCGAATCGCCAGAGGCAGACGCTGCGTTGGAAAGGCTCTGCCGGACCTACTGGCGGCCACTTTACGGGTTCGTCAGACGGCAGGGCCATAGGCCGGAGGAAGCGCAGGATCTCACCCAGGCTTTTTTTGCGTTGTTATTAGAACGCAGAGATTTGAACGCTGTCCGCAAGGAGAAGGGACGACTTCGTTCGTACCTGCTTTCGTCGCTCAAACATTTTCTGGCTGACGAATGGCGCCACGCCATGACAGTCAAGCGAGGCAAAGGACAGTGGTTTATTCCATTGGAGGAACTTCGTGAGCATGAGCGCGTCGATGTCGAACGCAGCGACAGCTTAACGGCTGAGCAAATTTACGAACGTCGTTGGGCGTTGACAGTTCTGGGGCAAGTAATGGCGCGACTGCGCGAGGAGTATCGCAGCGCGGGCAATGTGCGGTTCTTTGAGCAAATGAAGAAGATGCTCATGGACGAACCGGACCGGCCTTCGCAAGCAGAGATCGCGAGCGAGTTCGACATGACAGAGAACGCGGTCAAGCAGGCCTTTTATCGATTTCGCCAGCGTTACCAAACCTTGTTGCGAGAAGAGATCTCCCACACGGTTGCAATGCCCAGCGATATCGAAGATGAGCTGCGCCATTTAATTGCTGTGGTCCGGGCGTAACCTCTGGTAGGATTTTACGCAGTAAAAGAGGGGAGCGCACGAGCGACTCTCCGATAATGACCAGCGCAATCAGACTTTGCCCAAAGTGCGGCTCGGAAATTCCCGCCGACGCCCCTGAAGGAGATTGCCCGGGTTGCTTGCTCGAGACTGGCCTTGGCCTGCTTCCGGACGCACCTGTAGCCGCCGGCGGCTCGTCCGCCGTGGCTTCGGCGAAGGCGGATGACGGCGGCTCCGCTGAAGATATTGATGCGAATGCTGCAACCGCTGGTCCCCATAGCAAGAAAGCAAAGCACTTGGTGGAGATGCTGGGAGAGTTGGGCGACTACGAATTGTTGGGAGAGGTCGGTCGCGGCGGTCAGGGCGTGGTATTTTGCGCTCGGCAAAAGAGTCTCAATCGCACAGTCGCATTAAAAGTCATTAACCTTGGTCAATGGGCGAGCAAAGCGCATGTGAAGCGTTTTCGCAGGGAAGCCGAAGCCGCCGCGAGCTTGGATCATCCGTGCATTGTTCCTATCTACGAAAGTCGGCGAGCGCGATGGGTCGTGTTACTTCAGCATGAAGTTCGTCGAAGGCGGGCAGCTTGACGAAGTAAGCAGGCGCAGGCCGATGTCGATCCGGCACGCCGCGGAGTTAATCGCGAAGGTAGCACGCACCGTGCATTACGCGCATGAACACGGCATTCTGCATCGGGACATTAAGCCGGGGAACATTCTGCTCGATGACAAAGGCGAACCGCATCTGACCGATTTCGGCCTTGCGCGACTGGTAGAGACGGAGAGTACGATAACGCGCACGCTGGAGCTGCTGGGGACGCCAAGTTACATGGCACCTGAACAAGCTGCCGGTAATAACACACAGCTTACAAGTGCAACAGATGTGTACGGACTAGGCGCAGTCTTGTACCGATTGCTGACAGGTCATCCGCCTTTTGTTGGCGGTACAACCTACGAGACTATCAAGTTACTGCTGGACACCGAGCCGCGGCAACCGCGCCTCTGGAATCCGAAAATAGATCGCGACCTCTCAACAATCTGCCTCAAGTGTCTCGATAAAGATCCGCAGAGGCGTTATGCTTCCGCTCTCGCGCTGGCCGAAGACCTCGAACGCTGGCTAAAGCACGAACCGATTCAGGCCCGTCGCATCGGAGCTTTCACGCGAGGAAGGAAATGGGTGCGACGCAATCCAACAAATGCGCTACTTGCAGGCTCCTTGCTCGCACTGGCGGCAGCTGCTGGCTGGATCGTTTCGAAAAGCGAATTGATCCGGCAACCCGTAACAACGAGCTCACCCGAAAAAAGCATTGCCGTGTTGCCCTTTGAGAACTTCAGTGACAACGAAGAAAACTCTTACTTCGCCGCTGGGATTCAAGACGACGTCCTGACGACTCTCGCGCAGATTCGCGATTTGAAAGTAATCAGCCGCACTAGCGTGATGGATTACCAAAAGCGCGGTAGGCGCAATATGCGTGAGATCAGCCAGGCGCTAGGTGTGGCGAATGTTCTCGAAGGGAGCGTCCGGCGCACGGGCGATCGCGTGCTTCTTAATGTCCAGCTCATCGACGCACGCAACGACCACCACATCTGGGCGGAGCGTTACGACCGCGCCGTCGCCGATTCGATTGGCCTTTAGGGCGAATTGGCCACACAGATCGCGACCGCGCTGAAAACGAAACTCGCGCCGGAAGAAAAGGCGCGGCTTGATACCAGACCTACTAACAACTCACAGGCCTACGTCCTTTACCTGAACGGGGTGGGACGGGAAGTGGCGGGCAATAGATCGTCGGAAGACCTGACGGCAGCGGAGCAGCTTTACATGCAAGCCGCCGCGCTTGATCCGGGGTTCGGCCTCGCATGGGCGCAAGCATCCATTCTCAATACCGAGGTGGGGAGTTCTGGCGAGGACCCGGCGCGTAGGGCAAAAGCGCGCGCCCAGGCCGAGGAAGCTCTGCGCGTATCCCCAAACCTCGGCGAAGCGCACGCGGCTTTAGGTCTTTGTCTCAGGGACGAGAGGAACTACGGCGTAGCTCTTAAGGAACTCGAGCGTGCACTCGCGAGTTCTTCCAACAATGCAGAGATCTACTACTACATTGCACAGGTCTATCGCCGGCAGGGGCGCTGGCGCGAAGCGGTAGCCAGCTTCCAACGCGCCCGCTCTCTCGATCCTCTCAACGACAACACCGCTTTCCCCGCCGGCAACAATTATCTCTTTATGTGGGACTGGCCCGCTGCTGCTGCCAGCTTTAATCGCGCGCTGGAGATCAGCCCCGGTCGCGTGCTTCCCAGGGTCGGCCTGGCCTATCTTGAAGTGTTTCGTAACGGTGACCCGGCTGCCGGCAGTAGAACTTTGCAAGGCATTCCGGCCGGTAAGGATCCCTCTGGACTGGTAAGTTCGGGGCGCTGGGACATGGCGATGTTGGAGCGGGATTATGCCACGGCCGATAAGATTCTGACTGAGACTGCGCTCGAAGAATTTCCTCAAGCGGGCGACGTTCCGAAAGCATTTTACCGGGGCCGTGTCGCCCTCGCTCGCGCTGACATCGAATCGGCGCAACGCTATTTTGCCGCGGCCAGGCCAGCCATGGAAAAGCGGGTGCGCGACGCGCCAGACAATGCACAACATCACGCAGAACTCGCCTTACTCTACGCCTACATGCAGAGGAAGGAGGCGGCAGTTCGAGAAGCTCGTCGCGCGGTCGAAATCGAACCCGAAAGCCAGAACGCATTTCATGGCGCTGCTTGGGCGGCCAATCTGGCGCTGGTGTCTGCACTCATTGGCGAACATGATCAGGCGATTACACTCGTCGAGCGTCTCCTGACTACTCCCGGCGCGGTGGGCTCGAGGGTCGATGCCGTGTCGAATATCACGCTCGCCGACCTGCGTCTGCGCTGGGAGTGGGACTCGCTTCGAAGCAGCCCACGTTTCCAGAAGATTCTCGCGGGACCGGAGCCGAAGACGGTTTATTAAGAGTTTCTAAGAAACTTATTCGACTAGTTGCTCAACGCTCGGCTGAGGAGTTCCCGGACCGAAGGCGGATCCCTTCAGAAGATTTCCAAACTTTCCGCGTAACCTCGCGTCGGGTTTTACGCACTACCTGAGTGAACGGCCACAAATGACTTTTCACAACGAGAAATCAGAAAGGGCCAAAACAACAATAGAAATCAAAATTAACATATGAAAACAAGCAGCTTACTAGCAGCAATATCCTTGATCGCGGTCTTAGCCACCTCTGCGGTGGCAAGCGAGCAGGTACCCTTCAGAGGGTCTCTGGCGGCGGTCCAAAGTGGCGAGGTGATAGGCGGGTTCTTGATCGTAGAGGGGAGCGGGACGGGAAGAGCTACGGAGCTTGGCCGATTTACCGTGACCTTTCACGAGGAGGTCGACCTCAGCACAGGCATCGGCACCGGGACGTTTACCTTCGTCGCAGCCAACGGAGACACTCTCTCCTCGAGCTTCATCGGCAACGCGACACCGACGCCTGACCCAAATATCCTCCTGCTGGAGGAGGTCGATACTATCACCGCGGGACGGGACGGTTCGTTGGCGCGACCGGGACCTTTACCCTCGAACGCGTGTTAAACCTGAGCAGCGGCGTTTCCACCGGCTCGTTTTCGTGGGACAATATTGAACCGCGGAAAGCGCTAACGGTTTGGTTTGGCTCTGTCAACGCAGCAACAATCCACAGAAAAAATAAACAGATGAAAAAAACAAATCTAGTAGCGGTAATATCCCTGATCGCGGTCTTCGCCAGCCTCGCGCTGGCAAGCGAGCAGGTACCCTTCAGAGGATCCTTGGCGGCAGTCGAAACTGACGTAGTACAAGGTGGCACCTTGATCGTAGACGGGAGCGGCGTGGGAAATGCCACGGAGCTTGGACGATTTGCCATGACCTTCCACGTCGAGGTTGACCTCGGCACTCTCATCGGAGTCGGAACGGCTACCTTCGTCGCGGCCAACACAGATAGTCTTTTCACGAGCTTCACCGGCCACGCAACACCTACGCCTGATCCAAATGTCTTTACGCTTGAGGAGGTCGAGACTATTACGGGCGGAACTGGGCGGTTCGCCGGCGTGACGGGGAGTTTCACGCTGGAACGAGTGGTTAACCTCGTTACAGGCGTTTCCTCCGGGTCCTTTAATGGGACAATATTGAATCCCGGGAGACGCTAGCGGTTTGCGTTTAGTTTTACGAGGACTGCGATAGTTAATCAGACTTCCGACAATACGCCAAAATTGAAGGATATGATCGCCGCACTGGTCGCAATCGGTGCGGCGGTCTTCCTTTAACTTTCTTACACCTAAGTCGGCGCGCCACATCCTCGCCAGATCCCATGATGTTTTGGAGATTACTGAAAAGCTGCGGCCTGCTTTTACTTACAATCTAGATCAAGGCTGACTACCAGAATTTCGTGTTTCTTCTAATTGTATAAATCCTGTCGGCGATGAGCGAGCGACTCTACTCGGCTCCGGACTGAGAGCACGAGGTCTTCAGACACATCGGCCTGAATCAGTTCTTCGCGGTCCGCCGAGGCGGATGCAACCATGACTCCGCGAGGATCAATGATTGCTGAGCTGCCGCAAAACCATAAGTCGTCATCCTTGCCGACGCGGTTCGATGCGATCACATAACTCTGGTTTTCAATCGCGCGCGCGAGGGCAAGCGTTCTGAAATGTTCAATGCGCGGGAACGGCCACGCGGAAGAAACGATAAGAGCCCCCACATTCTGCTCAACGACCAACTTCCGATACATCTCCGGAAACCGGAGATCGTAGCAGATACTGAAGCCAAACCGCAGATCGCCAACGGCAAAACTTGCGAAAGCGTCGCCTGAAGCAAAACACTTTTGTTCTTCAACGGGTGCAACCGCATACAGATGCGTCTTGCGATATTTCGCAGCGATTTTGCCGTGTTGATCAACAAGAACCAGGGAATTGTAAATTGAAGCGCCATCGCGCTCTGATACGCCGCACACGATGGCAATGGAAAGGTTCGCGGCGATTTCCTGAAGTTCAGGGATGAAACCACTCGTCCAGGAATTAGCATGAGCTTGTATTACGGGCATCGAGTAGCCCGTATCGCTCATTTCCGGAAAAACAATCAGCTCCACGCCAGCGTCTCTGCCGCGACGACAAAAGTCGCGAACCTTGAGCAGATTGGCTTTTGGATCGCCGAGCGAACAACAAATCTGAGCGGCCGCAACCTTCATATGAATCCGCCCACTAAATACGCAAAAGGACGCCAAATCTCATATACGACCATTCAGCGCCTGTTTTCCCTCGGTCCGTTTTGCGTTTTCGAGGGCTAAGCACATTAGAAACATAAGAACCGCGGGAAAACAGTTACAAACGCACCTGCTGCGCGTCTTTAGCTGGAATCCAACCGCGCAGGTTATTCGGTAACCCTGCATAGATCCAATCCCCACGGGTGCTCAAGATTTTGACTTCACTGCCAGATGGCAACGCCAGGATGCTGTTCGCAGTATCCGCAGTTGCAAGACGCGCTTGGACGTTCTTGCCCGTTACTATGGCCAGGGCGCTTCCATTGCTCCCGCGTTCGAGTGTATACACAGCGTAGATCGCCACGGCGCTGACCAGCAGGCAAAATATTAACGAGGCGATCAATGTGGCCGATCTGCGACGCGCAAAGATCAACATGACCGTCGCAAACATTGCGAGCCAAAAAGCGATAGCCGCTGCGATGCTGTACTGATCAACACTGGCAAATTGGAAATAACGTTCCGGCCAGCTTTGCTGTAGCTCAAGCGCGTGCGCCTCGTCACGCGCGATCTGCAAGTTGGCTATGGCTTCAGGGTGATGTCGCTCCAAGGCAAGCGCGCGTTCGTAGTTTAAAACAGCCTGCCCAAAGTCGCCGACACGAAAATAGGCATTGCCAAGATCGTAAAATAGATTTGCGCTCCATTGCCCCGCACGAGCGAGTGCCTCGTACCCAGAGATCGCTTCTTTGAAGTGTCCTTGCGCATAATCCTGGTTTGCTTTTGTGAAGTCGCCTTCTGCTTGCCCAAACGAAGATACTGTCGATACGGCGCCGCAAAGAATTGCAATAAAACAGGCGGACAGTTTCATCTTAAATTCTCAATCAACTCCAGCACTTCTCGCCGGCTTTCAGGAGAAACTTTTCCGGGACCGTTATGCGCTCCGCTGTATTGCCATTCGTCGCTTTGCTCGAACAATCGGCGGAGCCGGTCACGTGAATCGCTATTAAGTTTGAAAGTGTCTGCCGCAGTCTCGACATCCACTATGTTTGGATCGATGCGGCGATTGCCTGACGCCAGAGCGGCTTTTAAGCGAACGACTCTGGATGCTTCGGCATAATATTCTCGGGGTGACACATCGTTGCGATGTAGCTTGTGCATCAGATCAGTCGTTTCATGTCGCAGCGCAGCGACACGTTGCGCCTCACGATTATCAATTCTTGTCCGGCGAATTTTCCAACCTGCAAATCCAACTAACGCGAGCAACGGAATCAATTGTGCAGCCCAGAAAACTCTTTGTGTGTAAATCGGCGCAAACGATTCCGCTGTCCGGGGCCGTTCGGTCAACTGATAAAGAATATCCTGCTGCTTGGTTGCAGTCGGGACGGGCGGACGTGCTGTCCCCGTCGGCGGAGTCGGTGCCGCCGACTGGGCCGCACCCGCGTTTTGCGCAACCGCCGCGCCTCCCTGCACATTGAGCGGAATCGGCTCGCTGTGCAGTGTCACATATTGTTGCTTCACCGGGTCAAAGTAAGAGAACGCGAGCAGCGGTAGCCCCTGCTTTTTCTCGTTGGGTGAAAGCACCATCTCAAAAGTTTTGGTGCCACTGAGACCGACCTCATCGTCCTGCTTGAACTTGGACGATGGCGGATATTTGTGCCAACCGCGCTCGTCTTCAATGACTGGCGCATTGACGCGGTCAAAATTTCCGCGGCCAGAAAGTGTAGATGTGACGGTGATGGGATCACCTACCTGCAGGCTCTTTGGGTTCGCGTCCGTCGCCATTGTGAAATTTCCAATTGCACCCGAAAAGCTGGGGGGCGCATTTTTTGGCAATGGCTTTACTTCGAGTGCCACAGGTTCACTCTTGATCTCTACTTCGCGGCGCTCCACAAGTTGACTGAACGGATTCGAGAAGAATGGATCGGAGAATGGGTCATCTTGATCGAACAGGTCGAAAGGCGAACGCGGACGTGAGCGTGGCGCGCTCTGCCTGCGAGGAACGACAACTTGCGCCTTCGCTTTCACCGGCCCGATTTCAAATCTTCCCGCGCGCGCCGCGGCGATTGCAGTTTTAAACGTCACCACCTCATAAGGTCTCCCACTGATCGTTTCAGTATTTTCCCCGGACTGCTGCAACTTCTGCGCGGTAAATCCTTGACCAGTGATTTCCGGCGGTTCGACGAGTCGCGGGCGAACGCGCGGATCAAATCCCATTCGGACCTGAACCGGAACGATCTCACCCACGTACGCAGTCTTGCTTGGTACGATCAACTCCGCGAAAACCAGGCTGCTTGCGCTGGCTGCCGCTGCGTCACGGCCGGGCCGGGTGCCAGACGAACGACCGGGCGAATCCGCGACGTTTAATGTCAGCGCCGGTGTACGCAGCGAATTGTTTCCGACGCGAATGGTTTGAGGCGGGATGGTGAATCTTCCCGCTCTCAACGGCATTACAGTATAATCATATATCACACTGGAGGTTAAGTTGAGATTGTTCATCTCGATGCGTTGTGACGTTCCCGTTCGCCGGATCTCGAGACCGTCCACCATGATATTCTCCGGCGCGTCCGCGCCACGTGCTCCGGCAACTCGAATTTCCAAATGCACCGTTTCGCCCACTGCGGCTTCCGAACTATTCAAAACCGCTGTCACGCTCGGCGAATCAGCGTACGCAAGCTGCGCGCTCGCGAAAACACCCAGGACAGCAAATAACCTCCGACAGTGCGTGCGCATTTCTATCAATTATCAACCATCAATTCCCGCGGCTTTACCAGTCCTTATAGACATGGCGCGTTGCTCTGCGTTCATCAAGTTGAACCCGCGCCTCCTCGTCTTTCATCGATTCCAGAAGCGCCTCGGCCTGGCGTTCGCTCATCTGGCCCTCCTTCTCCGCTTCAGCTTCAGCTTCGGCCACCTGCGCGTTCTGATCAGGCGGCTTCTGTGATTTCTCTTCGCCGGCTCCCTTCACTTCACCCGCAAGTTTCTTGGATTCTCCAGGAGTCGCGGAAGGCGTCGTGTTTTCCCCTTCACCCTCTCCTGGGGATGGTGAGGGGGTTTCATTTTCTCCTTCGCCCGGGCTCGGCGATTCTTCACCTTGTCGTTCTCCTGGCGAGGGTGAGGGTTGTTGACCTTGTTGCTTGTCGGCGCCCGGCGAAGGAGAAGGAGTCTCGCCAGGTTGCTCCTGTTTTTTTTGCGGTTCGTTCTTCGCCTGAGCTTGGTCGTTTTTTTCCTGTTGCTGATCTTTCTGATTTCCAGACTTGCCTTGTGATTGCTGATCTTGGGGCTGCTGCTGGTCTTTCTGTTGCTCCTCGCCCTGACCTTGTTGTTGCTGTTGATTCTGTTGTTGCTGTTTTTGTTGTTCTTGCTGTTTTTGCTGCTGGTTCTGCTTCTGATCCTGCTTGTTCTGTTTGTCCTGTTTATTCTTTTCGTTCTTCTGCTGCGGCGACGGGGAAGGGGAGGGCTGTTCTTGTTTTTTATTTTTCAGTTCTTCGATCTTCCGCTTCACGTAATCGTAATTGTCCTTCGCTTCCTTGTTTTGCGGGTCGAGCTTGAGCGTTTGCTCATAATGATCGAGCGCATTTGTCCAGTCGCTGAGCTTTTTATCATCGCCCTTTTGCGCTTCGCCACGCTGATAAAGTGTGTTCCCAAGGTTATAATGGCCTTTGCTTTGCAAAGCGGTATCCCGGGAAAGCAATGCTTGGCTAAATGATTCCAGCGCCTTACTGTAATCCTTCAGTTTGTAAGCAGCTGCACCTGAGTCGAACTGTAGCTTGTCCTCTGCGCGCGATTGCGGATGGGATTTTAACGCGTTCTGAAATTGGCTGTAGGCGTCTTCGAATTTTCCGCCGCGATACGCGTCGAGACCCGGCGCGGTAGCGAAGGCAGGTGAAAACAGGAACATCACGAGAAGTGCGGTGGCAGCTGCGGCCCCGGCAGGCGCGTTGGCAACGCCACGCGCAGCCTTGCGAGCAGGCGCGACAGCATAAGCTCTTTGTCGCGTCCGTTTTCGTTCGGGAATCAGGATCGACAGTGCGAGAGCGATTAACGCTGCGCCGAGCGGCCATTCGTAACGTTCAATCGGTCGACGCGACAAACGCACATCCATTTCGGCAGCCTGCATTTTTGCCAGGCCCTCATTCTGAATTTGCTGCATCGTGCGAGGTCCGTTTTCCAAGTGAAGATAAAAACCCCCGGTAGTCTGAGCGATTTCGCGCAAACGTTTATCATCCAGCTTCGATTTAACGACTTGACCGGAAGAATCTTTGACGAAGCTGGTTTGACCATCGTCGCCGGTCACCGGAATGAGTGAGCCCTGTGGTGTTCCGACGCCTACCGTGAAAATCCGCACACCGGCGTCGACCGCTTGCTTCGCGGTTTTCATGGCATCCCCACTTAATTCTTCGCCGTCGGTGAAGATGACCAGAGCGCGATTTCCCATGGCGCTTTTACCGAAACTCTGCGTGGCGAGAGTAATCGCGCTGGAGATATTGGTGCCGCCTTCGGGAATCGTCTTGGTATCCAGATCGTTCACGGCCTCAACTACCGCGTCGTAGTCAATAGTCAGAGGCGCCTGTAAAAACGCGCGTCCTGCAAAAGCAATCAGACCAACACGATCGCCCTGCAACTGAGTGATCAAGTCCTGGATCGCCAGCTTGACGCGATCGAGTCGGGCCGGCTGGACGTCATTGGAAAGCATGCTGCGCGATGTATCCACGGCAATCAACAAGTCGAGACCCTTGCGTTTCACGTCTTCAAACGTGTAACCCCAGCGTGGCTGCGCCAGACTGACAATGGCCAAAGCAAGGCCGAGCAATTGCAACGCAAATCTTAATATCCGACGGGGACGATTCATCGTTCCAGCGAGTTGGGGCAGCAGTCGCGCCGAAACGAATTCCTGCAATCGTTTGAGCCCGCGCTGTTCCGAACTAACGAACAACGCAATCAGAAGTGGGATCACAAGCAATCCCCAAAGCCATTGTGGAACGCCGAAGCTCATAGCGGAAATGATGCTCGATACTCGATACTGGATGCTAGATGTACGCATCGAGAATCCAGCATCCAGTATCCAGCGTCGTGCTGCCACGCGGTAAAATCTGATTTCAAATTCACGGCAATTTTTTCCAGATGGTTTGCGACAATAAAATCTGCGCCAGCAACAGCCCGCAGCCGCTCATCAGACACAGCGGAAATAAGTCGCGGTATTGTTGATATTTTTTCACGCTAACCGTCGATTTTTCCAGCTTATCTATGTCGTTATAAATTTGTTCCAACGATTGTGTATCGGTCGCGCGGAAGAACTTGCCGTCGGCAATTTTAGCCACTTCTCTTAGACCGGCCTCGTTAAATTCCACGCGCTGGTTTTCATAGAGAATGTTACCTAATGCATCTGTTAACGGTCCTTTGGGAGTGAATATTGGGGCGGGGGCGATCCCGTTGATTCCGGCGCCGATTGCATAGAGGTGGATCTTTAACGCTTTGACTGCTTCCGCCGCAGTATTTGGTGGAATTTTACCAGCATTATTTTCTCCATCGGTTAACAGAACGAGCACGCGACTTTTTGAACGTTTGTCATTTAACCGATTAGCTGCTGCTGCCACGGCCGATCCAATGGCAGTGCCATCCTCGACCAGTCCGATCCGCACTCGATCCAGATTTTGAAGTAGCCAATCGTGATCCAGTGTCATTGGGCTTACGACGTACGGACGACCTGCGAATGCGATGATCCCGATTCGATCATTTGGCCGGCCTTCGATAAATTTACGTGTGACTTCGCGAATCGCATCGACACGCGTCGCTTCCTGCCCGCCGATGGTAAAATCCTTGGTCAGCATCGATCCGGAGACATCTAGCGCGAGAATAATGTCGATCCCACTGGCCTCGATCTGCGTAAGACTCTTGCCGAGTTGCGGACGCGCCAGCGCGATCACGAAGACAGCAAGCGAAGCCAGAAGCAATGTTCGCAGAATTTTCCCTGCACGGGCGGCGCTTTTTTTTCCGATCGCCCTAAGGCTTGCTGTGGATGAAAAAGTCAGCGCAGCGGCCGGGCCGCGTTTTCCACGCAAATAGGCGAGCAACGGAACTCCGAGGAGTAACAGGAGCAGCCACGGATGCGCGAAGGTCAACGCACTATTTCCTGTGAACCAATCAAACATGGTTGACCTCCTTTCACGAAGCGGATCGCTTCCTCAAGTAATAATTCACTATCTGAAAGTGTTGCCTCGTACCTTGCAAACTTGATTAGGTCGCAGCGGTTCAAGAAATCTTCGAGCAGCGACTTTTCGTCGTCGGAGAATGGCGATGAACCTCGGAGCCCATTCAGAAACTCGACAGAAGTTTGCCGCGTGACGGGTAATCCGAACTGTTCTGTCACGTAGCGCCTGAGAATGTCCGACACACGGATACTGAAGCGATATGGATCGATCGCCGTGATCTGCCCTCGTATTTGCTCGAGCAACGCAAGTGCGCGCTCGCGCGGTAGTTGGGGCGGCGTAGGACGCCGAAAAGATTTCGCAACAAACCACACGATCAGACCGATCGTCGTGAGCAAGACGAACACTCCCAGAAAAATCAGCCACGGCGAAAGCAACGAATAATCGACCGGCGGCGCAATATCGTGAAACTCCTCAGCCAACAGTAACGGAATAATGGAGTAGTGGAGTAGCGGAGTAGTGGCAGGCGAATTCATTTCATCACTCCATTACGCATCGCTGCTGCGATCTCTCATCGAATGCCGATGCGGCGCTCCCGCTGTTTGAAAAAGGAGCGCAGCTGCGGCAGATAGTCTTTGCCGGTTTGCAGGGCGATCGCGTCGATATTGTTCCGGCGCAGCATGCGCGCAAGCTCATGCTCGTGTTCATCCACAAGCCCGCTAAAACGCGCCCGCGTTGTGCGATCCGCCGTATTGATCTCAATTTGATCGCCGGTCTCGGCGTCTTCCAAGGTGATGATGCCGATATTTGGCAATACCCGTTCTCGTTCATCGTGGATATGGATGGCCACGAAATCGTGCCGCCGTCCACTCACTGCCAGCGCTCGCGAAAAATCGGGCGCCTGAAAATCCGAAATGAAGAAAACCACGGCGCGGCGTGTGACAATTTTATTCAGATAGTCGAGGGCCAGCGCTGGCTCTGTGCCTCGTCCCTTTGGTTCGAAAAACAAAATCTCCCGGATAAGTCGTAGCGTATGGGAGCGGCCTTTCTTTGGAGGAATAAAAAGCTCAACGCGATCGGTGAAGAGGATGAGTCCGACCTTGTCATTGTTCCTGATCGCGCTGAAAGCGAGCAAGCACGCAACTTCCGCTGCCAACTCCCGTTTTGATTGCGTTGTGCTTCCGAAGTTTCCCGATGCGCTGACATCCACAACCAGCATTACAGTTAGCTCGCGTTCTTCCGTAAATTTTTTCACAAACGCGTTGCCCATCCGTGCGGTCACGTTCCAGTCGATCGCCCGGATCTCGTCGCCGGGCTGATACTCACGCACGTCTTCAAAATTCATTCCCCGGCCTTTGAAAACACTGTGGTAATCGCCGGCGAACGCGGTCTCGACGAGGCCTCTGGTTTTTATCTCCAGGGTTCGGATCTTCTTGAGAATCTCTGCGGGGTCCATTTACCTGTGAGAAGTGATTGGTGAGAAGTGAGAAGTAGTCATGCGAAAAACTCTTCGACAGTCGAGGACTGTTTGCTCATCGAGTCGGTCTCTTCTACGCGCGAAGCGCCTCGATAATCTGTCGCTGGAGGATGCTTACAGAAGTCGTCTGCACGGTCGATCATGCGCGACAGCATCTGGCCAATCGAGATGCAGTTCGAATCAAGAGTGTTGAATTGCTCGATTGAGAGGTACTTCGCGTCCCGCGCATCGTCTAACCACGATTGCGTTTCGGTAGCCTCGCCCAAGGCTTCATCCAGCTTGTTTACAAAGACCGCCTTGTAGCGGCGCCGTCCCCAAGCCTCGGCGATCATCGCTTTCACCGCACGTGAGCTCCTGCGAATCTGATCAGTGAGTGAGTAACGTTCTTCAGGCGGAAATTCGCGACTGAGCCCAAAAATCTCCTGCGCCGTTTCTCGGGCTTTCCGATAAACATTTAGATCACGAAACGATCTTGCGATAGCCATCGACACCTCTCACTTCTCACGAATCACTTCTCACTTGGGCATCATGGCACAGGCAATCCAGCAAAAATTCTCTCAATAATCGTCTCGCTGGTAACTGCCTCCGCCTCGGCTTCGTAACTGACGATGATGCGATGTCGAAGCACGTCAGGCCCGATGCTCTTGACGTCCTGTGGGGTGACATAACCGCGGCCGTTCAGAAACGCATGAGCCCGAGCGCCGAGAGCAAGATAGATCGTCGCACGTGGTGAAGCTCCGTAACGAATGAGCCCTTCGAGTCGTAAGTTGTAGGCTGCCGGCTCGCGCGTCGCCCAGACGACGTCCACAATGTAATCCTTTACGCGGTCATCGATGTAAATGCTGTTAACCACGTCCCGGGCAGCGATGATTTGCTTCGGATCAACCACTGGATCGACTCGCAAATCCGGCGAGGAAGTCGCCATCAAGTCGAGAATGTTTCGCTCCTCGGACTTTTGCGGATAACCAATGTTCAATTTGAACATGAAACGGTCGAGCTGCGCTTCCGGCAGTTGATAAGTTCCTTCCTGTTCAATCGGGTTCTGCGTCGCCAAAACAAGAAACGGATCGGAAAGCGGATAGGTTTGCTCGCCGATGGTGACTTGCCGCTCTTGCATCGCCTCAAGCAACGCGCTCTGTACCTTGGCCGGTGCGCGATTTATTTCGTCGGCCAGGATTAGATTTGAAAAAATCGGGCCGAGCTTGGTGGTAAATTCCCCTGTCCGCGGATTGTAAATGAGAGTGCCGATTAGATCCGCGGGTAAAAGGTCTGGCGTGAATTGCAATCTTTGGAAACCAGTCTGGATGCAGGCGGCCATCGTTTTTACCGTGAGCGTCTTGGCTAGCCCCGGGACGCCTTCGAGCAGGAGATGACCATTAGCGAGCAGCCCGAGGAGGAGACGATCCACCAAATATTTCTGGCCTATGACCACGTGACCAACCTGTTGGCGGAGCCCTGGAATCCATTGGCCCAGCTCCCGAACTTCTTGCGTAATTTCCTGCGTAGATTTCATACGGACTCGTGAGACATGCAGGCCGGGGAGAACGTTCGATCAAACGTGCCGCAACCTGCTGAATTTCTGCTCATTTCGCTCACGAATCTCCCGGTCTACTCGCGTGAGCGCACCGGCAGAATAATGCTAAACGTTTAGATCGCAATGTTCCTTCTCAAGCCATGGCATCGAGCGATTGGGGTAGCCGCCTTTGCAGGTGTCGGGCTATCGGTCCTCACATGGATCGCCTGGAATGATCCGGCTATCAATTTTTTGAGCCGTGATAAACGAGCCGAGTGGATAGTCTTTCCTGCTGCAGTTGACGCCCACGCGCATTGGTTCGCCAGTCTCGACGCAACGTTCCGGCGCGAGTTTGTTTTGACGGACCGACCGGCGACCGCGCGTCTGGGTGTTCGCGCAATGCGGGGCGCCGAAGTGAGAATCAATGGCGGACCCATTCGCTTTCCGTCGAATCGCAATTGGAAAGAGATTGTGAGCGTCGACGTTGCCGGGCAATTACAGGGAGGCAGTAACGTGATCGAAGCTCGCGTCTTTAATCATAATGGACCCCCGGCGCTGTGGCTTACTTTGAATACGGATCAACTAAGTCTGCGCAGCGACAAAACCTGGGAAGTATCGTTTGCCGGTTCTTCATGGCGTCATGCCGCGTTGGCCGCGGCGGCGAAGACTCCAGGGCCCGGTAATTCCATTGCTGGCGGGGAAGGTACGTTTGACGCGCTGAAAAAAGTTTGGCCTTTTTGGATAGTTCTCCTTGTAATCGCTTCTGTAGCCATCTTTATCTGGAACCTCATCCTTAAAAGCTCCACAACACGATGGCTGGAAAAAACACTCTTGCTCATCCTAGCCGGCCTCTGGTTGCTGTTATTCTGGAATAATTCGCGGCTGTTGCCGTTTCACGCGGGCTTCGACGCGAAGGAGCACCTCAAATACATCAACTACATCCAGGAACACCGCGCATTGCCGTTGGCGAACGAAGGCTGGGAAATGTATCAGCCGCCGCTCTATTACTTGATTGCCGCGGCCAGCCTTTCAGCGTGCAAACTGTCAATCAACGATCCTGCGTCCATTTTATTACTGCGTTTGATCGGCGCGTTCTTGGGCATCGCCCAATTCATCTTTGTTTTTCTTAGTTTACGGCTTTTGTTTTCTGCGCGAACCGCGTTCGTCGGACTTTTGCTCGCAGCATTTCTGCCGATGCACGTGTATCTCGCACAGTATGTGACGAATGAAATGCTGGCCGCCACTCTGGCCACAGCGACGCTATATGCATGTTTGCGACTGCTGAAGAGCGATACGCCGTCCGCGTCGCAGTTCGCCTGGGTCGGATTCACGCTTGGCGCAACGATGCTGGCGAAAGCGACCACAGTTTTGCTACTTCCGATCGCGATTGCTGCAATCGCTGGGAAGCTCGCTTACACGCGAGCGCGACTCGCAATTTCGCTGCGCAACCTTGGGCTACTGCTTACGATATGTCTTACCGTGTGCGGCTGGCATTACGCGCGCATCTGGCTGAGGTTCGGTACGCCACTCCTTGGCAACTGGGATGTAGTCAGCGGATTCACCTGGTGGCAGGACCCGGGTTATCACACTGCGACTGATTACCTTCGTTTCGGCCGGTCGTTGGTGCATCCACTCTTCAGCGGTTTCGCCGGATTTGCTGACGGAATCTATTCCACGCTTTGGGGTGACGCATTATGCGGCGGCGCGTCGAGCCTGACCTTCGCCTGGAACGGGCAGCCAATGGTAGCCGGTTATTTGTGGGCGGTGATTCCCACGGCGTTGATTCTCGTAGGCGTCGTCGCCGCGATCGTTCGGTTTATTCGAAAACCTTCCAGCGAATTGTTCGTGTTACTTGGTTTCTGGACAGTACTCGTGCTCGGCTTAATTTTTATGACCCTCAAAGTTCCTTCCTACGCACAAGCAAAAGCGTTCTACGGGTTGTCGGCTCTTACGTCGATTTGCTTCTTTGGCGCGCTCGGTTGGGAAGTGCTGACATACGGCAGTAGGCGTCTGCGGTTTGTTCTTGATATGCTGATCTTAGTTTGGGCGATGAATAGTTTCGCCACTTACTGGATTGTTCCTTCGGTGGCGCAACATCTGTATGCCGCAAAAGCTTTTGGCGTTCAGGGCAAGATCGACCACGCCGCCGCCGAAGCGCTTAAGGCTGTAGAAGCAGATCCCTCCAATGCGACCGCACGCGGCTTTCACGCCTTGAGCTTGAGTGAACTAGGCCAGGATGAGGAAGCCATTAAGGAAGCCGAACGGGCGGTTGAGCTGAATCCGGCCGATTCTGCCGCCTATTTGAACCTCGCTTTCTCAGCAAAGCGCAGTGATCCCGAACACGCAATCGCGGAAGCTCGCCACGCCATCGAGCTTGGCCCTGAAAATTCTTCGGCCTACCAGCTCCTGATGAATTGTCTTTTCGAATCGCGCCGCTACAGCGAAGCGGTCGAGCTTGGACGAGATTGGGTGACTGTATCGCCATACGACGCCGCTGCTCATTCCGCGTTAGGAACGGCTCTGGCCGAAAGCCATGATTTTGTATCGGCAGCGCAGCACGTCGGTTACGTGATGATGCTGCGGCCGGAAGTTGAACAAGCTCATGCACACCTGCGGCAGATTCTCCTATCGATGGCGAAGGAGCCAGATGGTTTGGAGCGACTCCGGGACATCGCTGCAAACGCGCCGGATTCACCGCGGATGCTCGACGAACTGGCTTGGTTGCTTGCGACGTATCCCGATTCGAAATCGCGCGACGGATCCGAAGCGGTTCGTCTTGCCGAACGCGCTTGCGCTCTGACCGAACGTCGGATCCCAGCTCTTCTCGATACCCTGGCTGCGGCTTATGCTGAGGGAGGAGATTTTCCGCGGGCAATCAGCGTTGCCGAAGAAGCGCTCAATGACGCGCACTCCTCGGGCGACAATGATGCCGTCAAGCTGAGCGAAATCATTCTTAGATCACTTCGCGGAAGCCTTCCCTATCGCCAAGAGCCGGAGTAAGGCCTTTATTTCGCTCGGAAGCGTGATGGTGGCGTCGCACTCTGGGCGCGGGGACGTAGCGTTAGAATGATCGGCAACCCTGGAAAAGGTTGCGCCCGGCGGAGGCGAGATTCCAAGTAGCGCTCGTACGTTTGATTCAGTAATCGAGGATCATTTACGAAAAGGACGAATTCCGGAGGCCGCAGCTGTTGATTTTCTTTCCCTTTCGATTGGGCAGCATAAAAGAGTTTGAGGCGCCGCGCTCTGATGATCGGTGGGGGGGTCGCTTCAAATGCCTGCCGCAGTAATCGGTTTAGAACTCCAGTACTTACGTGCTGCCGTGCGGCGCATTGGATTTTTTCGATCGACCCAAACAATTTGCTGACATGTTCTCCAGTTAACGACGACGTAATTAGAACTGGCGCATAATCCAGGAAGAAAATTTGCTGCCGCGCGACCTCAACGAGTTTGGTGATGGTCTGCTTTTGATTGCGGTTTGGTTTAACCAGGTCCCATTTGTTCAAAACGATGATCGCCGGCTTCTGTGCCGCCTGAATCAATCCAGCGATCCGTTTGTCCTGTGCAGTTACGCCCGTTGTGAGATCAACAATCAGAATGCAAAGGTCGGCCCGGCGGACGCTCCGTTCTGCGCGCATTGCACTGAAGATCTCAACTGAACTGGATTGCTTGCCCCGTCGGCGGATTCCCGCCGTGTCGATGAAAACGAACGCGCGCCCGTCTCGTTGATAAAGAACGTCAACGGCATCGCGCGTGGTTCCTGGCAGTTCACTCACGATAGCGCGTTCGCTGCGCACGATGGAATTGATCAGTGAAGATTTTCCCACGTTTGGTCGGCCGAGGATCGCGACCGCGAGTGGCTCGGGGCTCGTGGGTCGCGAATCAACAGTGGGCGAGGGGAGAAGTCGATCGATCTCGTCTAGCAAATCCAAGACGCCCCGATTATGTTCTGCGCTGATCAAAACATTCGAGCCGAAGCCTAACGAATCGAATTCCGCCGCAAACGGCTCATGTTTTTCATTGTCGATCTTGTTGATTACAAGAATCGCCGGTTTTTGAGATTTGCGCAGCGCGCGCGCAAGCTCTTCGTCTATTGGCGACAAACCTTCTTTTGCATCGACGACGAAAAGCAAAAGATCGCTGTCGCGAAACGCTTCCTCGGCGGTGCGGCGAACCTGCCGGGTCAGTTCCGCTTCACCCGCGCCAAAAATCCCGCCGGTGTCCCAAAGAACAAAAGGCCGTGTGCCGCTTGCGCAAACCGCGGAAATTCTGTCGCGCGTAATTCCAGGCTGATCGTGAACGATGGCAACTTTTCGCCGGATGAGACGATTGAATAAGGCAGATTTGCCCACGTTGGGCCGGCCTACGATCGCAATGGAAGGAAGCTTGTTGGCGGCGTCGTTCATTATACGGAAACGTCGATCTCACTGTTTTGTTGCATGCGCGTGCCCTTCGGCTTGCAACTGGCGCACCCCGTCGGTGACGTAAACGATTCCTGAGATGAATGTGAACACCCCGGCTGCAATAACTACATAAAGCAGCGGAAGAAAGTGAAGCTGTAGCATCACCCATCCAATCGCGATCATTTGCAAGACGGTCGCCACTTTTCCGGTCCAATTTGGTTTCACGTGCACTTTGCCATTGAGCAAATAAAGGACCATTGCGCCCACCAGGATCACGGCGTCACGCGAGATGACGAGAACGGGAAACCACGCCGGGAACCTTCCATAATCAGGATCAATGTCGCTCCAGTTGCTGATGCTTAGTGTAATTATGCCGCTCAAAAGCAGGCCCTTATCGGCGAGCGGATCAAGAATGACCCCCAGCGAACTCCTCTGGTTGTAATGGCGCGCAACGTAGCCGTCCAAACCGTCACTGACGGCAGCGATCACGAAAATGGCAATTGCTGTATAACGTATCCACTCGAGCGGCGTGCCATGCTGGATGCTTTCACCATAATAGATCGCCATCGTCACAAAAACCGGGATCATCAAAATCCGGACGACGGTGATCTTGTTGGCTGTGGTCATACCGTGGATAGGCGCAGAAAATTGTAGGGCGTTTGATTCGTTCGCGCCAGCGAACTCACCCTTTGGGCTTCCCGTCTATGTCGCTCGGCGCCCGCCAGCTCCATTCTGTGAAACGCCAATGCCTGATTGGCGTCTGGTACAGACGCCCTACAACTTTGGCTGCTTCGATCTGGCGTCTGACATGACGCCGTTAAGTCAAGCTGCAGCGGCTGCTGCGTGTCGGCCTTCTGCGAGTTCTTCGATCATCTTTCTATTGAATGCCGGGATATCGTCCGGTTTACGACTGGAAACCAGTCCGTTGTCCACGACGACTTCCTCATCGACCCACTTTGCGCCTGCGTTGCGCATGTCGACCTGAATTGCTGGCCACGAAGTCATCTTTCTGCCGCGAACAAGATCCGCGCTGATCAAAACTTGTGGTCCATGACATATGACCGCCACCGGTTTGTGCTCCCGGAAAAAATGCTGCGCAAATCCAAGTGCGTTTTGATCTGAACGGAGCACATCCGGATTGAACAAACCGCCCGGAATCATGAGCGCGTCAAACTCGTCCGGTCTCGCATCTTTAACGGCGAGATCCACATCGAATTTGTCGCCCTTGTCCGCATGATTCATCCCTTGGATTTTGCCAGGTTTAAGAGAAACGATCTTGGTTTGTGCACCTGCTTCATCCAGCGCTTCACGCGGTTTTGTCATTTCCACCTGTTCGAAGCCATCCGCTACAAGAATGGCCACCTTCTTTCCGTCGAGTTTTCGTGCCATAAGATTTACCTCCCCGTTAGTGTTGAATGAGTCGATCGTGAAAATCGACCCCTATTAAAACTACGCAGCGTGCGCGGTCACTGGCCGTAGTCCGAGGTGCTCGCTCGCTTTTGCGCACTAGCGCAATTGGCAATTAGAGTTTGATCGCTAACTCGGCGGGAATATTCTCTTCTCGTGGTCATCGAATCCATCCGCCAATTCAATCACGCCGTACCTTTCGTCCCCTACGAGATTCACATGGCAAGTGGGGAACATTACGATGTGCCGCATCCGGACTTTATCTCGATCTCGCCGAGAGGATCATTTGTAGTTGTCATCGATGCGAAGGAGCGCCCACATCATCTAAACGCTTTACTAATTGAGCGCGCTACGCTGCTCAACGGCCAGAAGCGCCGCAGGCTCCGGAAGCGTCCTTAAAGCCAATCAACGCGAAGCGATACGTGCTTCCGGTTCCGAAATTTTAAATCCTTCGATTTGCTTCTTAATTTCGTTCGCGAAGCTGGCTGCGCCGGCGCCGTTTACAACGCGATGATCGAACGTGAGCGAAAGTGTGATCACTTCCGCACTTTCATTTTTCTTCCCGTTAGGAATTAACTCGCGATGCGCGGTGCCGACGAAAAGCGTGCCGACTGAGGGCGGCACAACAATGGGCGCGCCGGCCTTTACCCCAAATGCGCCCAGACTGGTTATCACAACCGGGGCGTTCATCGCGTCGATGCGGCCGCTGCGAGTAGCATCGACTGTTTCGTTGTAAGTCTTGACGAATTCCGGCCAGGCCTTCTTGTTCGCATCAACGATCACCGCTGTTGCCAGGCGATCGCCTTCCATCGCTACCGCAATACCCAGATCGAAATTTTCGTTCTCAACGATACGCTCGTCTTCCAAAATGAGACGACGGAAGGGTGGATGTTTTTTCATGGCTCGCACCACTGCCCACGCGATCATCACGGAAGGAGAAGGGGCATGTTTTCCATTTTTCCTTTTGGCTGCATCGCGCGCGTTGCGAATTGCGTCCCATCGCGCATCGATCTGCAAGTTGGCAGGGATCACGTGAATGAGCTTGCGTGTGATCGTTGGCGAAAGCGCTGGTTCGATTGCTGTAGCCGGGGTCGTCGACCCCAGATGGGTGATCTCGCCCCTAGACACTGGATGGCGACGGTCAGCGCCTGCGGCCACAGCGTCGCCTGCCGATTCTTTTGCTGTCTCCTGAAACTGGTCAGCTAGCGATGGTTCGGCGGTTATGATGGTGCCAAGCTCCTGACCGATTTCGACCGTGTCGCCTACCTTTATTTTCCATTCACCCATCACGGCCGCAAAGGACGACTGAATGGGATAAACGGCTTTATCAGTCTCCACTTCGCAGAGCTCATCATCGAGCGCGATGGTGTCGCCGGAATTTTTCAAAAGCGAAACGACTTTTGCATTGCGAATCCCTTCGCCCATGACTGGGACGGTGATGCTTTGTATTCGCTGCTTGCTGGTTTCCGCTGTAGCCGCAGGCACTGACCTCGGGGCCACCAGCACTGGCTCTGCAATCGGGGTGCCGCGGTCAACGCCCGCGGCCACTGCGCGTTCCTGTTTTGTCGCAACCGAGCGCTGAATTGCGGAGACGATCCGCTCCACGTCTGGTAACGCCGCGTACTCATAAATCGGGTTGTAACCGATCATGACGTTTGCCTTACTCACAAGAACCGGCGGGCTGATCATTTCGTTCCATAGCTCGGGTGCGCTCGCGATGTGAGAAATCAACATGTGCCCGACACTGCAATTTTCGGTGTCCTCCTGAACCACGACCAGCCGGCGAGTCTTGCGCACGGATTCCTCGATTGCCGATTTGTCCCACGGAACGATGGAACGCAGATCAATCAGCTCGACGCTGATCCCATTGTCGATTTTATCTAAAGCCTCGAGCGATTTTTCGACGGTGTTGCCCCAAGTAACCAGCGTGATATCGGAGCCATTGCGTAACTTGAGCGCCTGACCCAAGGAAACGGCGCGAATTGGTTCCGCATATTGCTGTTCCGCCCAAAGGAGATGTTTCGGTATTAGAAAGATGACCGGATCCTCGCCATGCATCGCTGTCCATAGCAATCCGGCGGCATCAGCCGGCGAGCTTGGGATTACAATGTTCAGACCGGGATAATGAGCGAGCGCTGATTCATTCGCCTGGCTGTGCCACAAACTTCCGCCAGGCAGATAAGCTCCGTATGGCGCATAAATCACCACCGGGCATTTCCAATTGCCGAACGATCGCCAGCGCAAATTCGATATGTTCGTGACGAGCTGATTGAACCCCGGATAAATGAAATCAATAAATTGCAGTTCGAAAACCGGGCGTTTGCCGTACGCCGCCAGACCGCAGGCGACACCGAGAATCGTCGATTCGGCAAGAGGCGAATTGAACACCTGTTTTGGAAACTCGGTTGAAAGCTTTTGTGTGAGACGGAACACACCACCCTTCGGATCTTCAATGTCTTCACCAAATAGAATGCGTCGCGAATCGTCCTCCAGACCCGCGCGCAATGTTTTATTCACAGTATCGCCAATGCGATATTTCCCAGGCGGGAGAATCTCCTTGTTAAGTTTTGGAGGTGATTCGCTAAGGTTGCCAAGTAACTCGTTAGGCGATGGGTTCTCGGCTTTTTCCGCCTCCGTGTACTCGCGGCGAATGCGCTCTTTAACCTCATTATCGAGCTTCGCGAATTCCTCGGCAGTGATCGCGCCCTCGTGGATCAGCTGATCCTTCCAGCACTTGAGGGGGTCTGATTTCTCTAGCGCCTCCAATTCTTCGGCGCTGCGATAAAGTTTCTGATCATCGGAGCTGGTGTGACTGGAAAGCCGCTCCATCCGGATCCAGAAAAAGAACGGCCCGGCTCCCGCGCGAATTTTTTCAAAGGCTTCGGCGGTTGCGTCATACACCTGCTGCACGTCTTGTCCCTCGATTCGGCGCCAGTTGTCAGGTTGGAGGACGTTGAGCGCGAGAGGATTATTCTTCCGCGTCGGCATGCTGATGCCGTACCCGTTGTCTTCCACAAGGAAGAGCATGGGAAGTTTCTTCTCACTGGCGAAACAGAGCGCTTCAAAAAAATCTCCCTGGCGTGTCGCAGCATCGCCGACCGTCGTGACCACGAGATTTTTTTTGCCGTCGAGCTGAATGCCCCAAGCCATGCCGCACGCCGGAAGTAACTGCGAACCGGTCGGAGTCGGCACGCTCCAAATGTGTAAGTCCGCATCGCTGTAATGCGATGGCATCTGCCGACCGCCGCTTCCAGTATTGCGCTTTGCAAAATATTCGAGACCAAGCTGGCGCGTTGTCATACCGCGCCCGAGAACAAGACCGCGGTCGCGATAATACGGTACGATGTAATCGCCTGGTTCCGTTTGGATCGAGACCGCCGCAAGCGCCTCGTGGCCCATGCCAGAAACATGAAAATGTCCTTTGCCCTGACGATTCAAGTTCTGTTCCCGCAGATCTGCGTGACGACTCTCCAGGATGGTGGTTAAGAGTCGGAGCTTATCTTCCTTGCTGAGCACAGGCATACGGCATGATCTTACACGGCACTTACAGATCGACAATCACACGGATTTGCTTCGAATAGAAAATGCATACGGAAAGGACAACATCAAAATTCGGTCGTGGTGTGATCGAGCATTACCGCGAGTATCTTCCCGTTGCTGAATCGACGGCGGTTATCTCCCTGAGCGAGGGGGATACGCCGCTGGTGTTTTGTCCACAATTGAGCAAACGCGTCGGTCGCGTGGTTTTCGTCAAGAACGAAGGTGTTAACCCAACCGGCTCGTTTAAAGATCGCGGCATGACCCTGGCGGTATCGAAGGCGAAGGAGCGAGGCGCGACTGCGCTGATTTGTGCTTCTACAGGGAACACTTCGGCGTCAGCGGCGGCCTATGCAGCGCGCGCAGGAATTTCATGCGTCGTGATTTTGCCTGCGGGAAAAATTGCGACGGGAAAATTGCTTCAAGCTTTTGCTTACGGAGCTAAGATCGTCGCGATCGATGGCAATTTTGACGACGCACTGCGACTCGTGCGTGAGCTCGGCGAGGCCGGCGATCTTGCCATTGTAAATTCGATCAACCCTGATCGGATCGCCGGCCAGAAGACCGCTGCCTTCGAAATTGTCGACGTTCTCGGCGACGCGCCTGATTTCCATCTGTTACCGGTAGGCAATGCCGGAAACATCACTGCGTACTGGGCCGGCTATCGAGAATACCACGCGCTTGGACGGTCGACGAAGTTGCCGGCGATGATTGGCTTTCAGGCCGCAGGCGCTGCTCCGATTTTTTATAATCGCATCGTCGAACAACCCGAAACGGTGGCTTCGGCGATTCGCATCGGCAATCCAGCAAGTTGGAAACAAGCCCGTGCCGCCATCAACGAATCACATGGAGCGATTGATGTTGTTAGTGACGAAGAAATTCTTGCGGCGCAGACGTGGCTGGCACAGCACGAGGGAATTTTTGTCGAACCTGCAAGTGCGGCCTCCGTTGCGGGGCTTTTTAAATGCTGCGATTCAAAAGACGCAGCATATTCATTTCAGAAGATCCAAGGACAGAGTCGAATTGTTTGCACCGTCACCGGACATGGACTGAAAGATCCCGACGTGATTATTGGGCAGATGAAAGAATTAAAGTCTGTTCCGGCGACTGTGAATGATGTGCGACGCGCAGTTGGGCTCTAGTTGCTGACCCAGGTCCTAAGCATTGTGATGCAAACCAAGTCTTAGTTTGTTTTGGAACTTCTCGTTCCTGTTCCGTAATCTATTCACGCCATGCATCTGATCGTTCAAAAATATGGCGGCACCTCCGTCGGTACACCGGAGCGAATTTGCAACGTGGCCCGCCGAATTCTTGAGACGCAGCGTAAAGGCTGTCGGGTCGTGGCAGTCATCTCAGCAATGGCAGGAGTAACCGATCAGTTGCTCAAGCTCGCAAAAGCTGTCTCGCCGCAGCCGACAGAACGCGAGCTCGCTATCTTGCTTGCCACTGGTGAAGGTGCTGCCAGCGCCTTGACTGCAATGGCCGTGAACGCGCTGGGTGGAACAGCTATCTCGGTGACCGGCGCTCAGGCAGGAATCTTAACCGACCACCATCACACCAAGGCGCGCATCGCGAACATCAGTCCGAAGCAGATTCACGAGATGCTGTCGGAGGATTACATCGTAATCGTCGCCGGTTTTCAGGGTCAAACTCCGGAAGGAGATACGACCACGCTGGGTCGAGGCGGCTCGGACTTAACCGCCATTGCACTGGCGGGGGCATTGAACGCCGACGCCTGCCAGATCTTTACGGACGTAGATGGTGTGTTCACGTGCGATCCGCGCGTTGTCCTCGATGCAAAAAAAGTTAGTGAGATTGCCTACGACGAGATGCTCGAGATGGCGGGCAGCGGCGCCAAAGTGATGCAGTCGCGTGCGGTAGAGTTTGCAAAAAAATTCGGCGTCGAATTTGAAGTGCGGTCAAGCTTTACCAAAAGGCGAGGGACAGTTGCTAAAGAAGAGACTCCCAGCATGGAGGACGTTCTAGTTCGGGGTATCAGTCTCGATCGGCACCAGGCAAAACTCAGCATCACAGGCGTACGTGATGAACCGGGAATCGCTGCCCGGATTTTTTCGAATATCGCCGCAGTGCACATCATCGTTGACATGATTGTGCAAAACGCGTCAATCGACGGAACGACTGACATCTCATTCACGATTCATGAAGACGAACTGGAAAACGCCCGTACGATCTTAATGCCGGTGATTGGCCAGATGGGCGCCAAGCGCTTGAACACTACTGCCGGCTTGGCCAAGCTGAGCGTGGTTGGCATCGGAATGCGATCGCATTCGGGAGTCGCAGCGCGAATGTTCGAGTGCCTGGGGAAAAGCGGGATTAACATCCAGCTGGTTTCTACTTCGGAAATCAAGATTGCAGTCATCATCGATGAAAAAGACGCGGAACGCGCTGCGCAATTGATCCACGCCGAGTTCGGTCTGGCGCGATTGCTGCCTGCTCCCTCTGTGACGCGACCGCTCGCCTGACCGGTTAGGAGTTTGTTTAGTGCGCGGTGAAGCGGCTATAGGACAAGATCGTTACACAATCGCTCCGCCGCAGCTGGAGCCAACGCCGGCAGTACAGCCGAAACAATGATCGCCGGTCATGATCTCACGATTTTCGAGCGACTCCGGATCGACATCCCACAGAAAAATCGGCGTCCCATTCTTCCACTGCATCTCGAGCTGTTGGTTAAAATCACAATCATAAACTTCGCCTCGCCATCCCACGCTGATGGTGTTGCGGCACATCAATCCGCCAATTGTTGCTGGATTAAACGCGTCAATGAGCAGTTGTATGTACTCCTCCAGTTTACCGTTATGCCGGAGATAACTCGCAAAGCGGCCGATCGGCAGATTCGTGAGTGCATAAAGCTTATTAAACACGATTCCGAAATGTTCTTTGAGTTCGTGTTTGTAATCGACCTCAAGCTCGTCTTGCAGCGGCGGCAGAAATGTCCCCACTGGATTGTAGACAAGATGCAGCGGTAATTCGGGATCGCTTCCGTAGCCTAACGAGTTGAGTAACTGCAGAGCAGCGATGCTGTCGTCGAAAACGCCTTCGCCACGTTGCGCATCTACGTTTTTCGCCGAATAACACGGCATCGAAGCAATGATCTCGACCTTGTTCGTCGCGAGGAACTCAGGCAGATCTCCGTAACCGCGCTCAAGCAAAATCGTCAGATTGCAGCGGTCGATCACGTGTCGTGACGGCTCCAGCGCTTTCACTCGCTCAATGAAATAGCGGAAATCCGGAATCAGTTCCGGCGCACCGCCGGTGAGATCGACGGTGGGGATATCGGTTTTTGCGAGCCAATTGACGATCCGATCTACAGTCTCCTGCGCCATGATTTCCTTGCGCTTTGGCCCAGCGTTCACGTGGCAATGCACGCACGTCAGATTGCAAAGCTTGCCCACGTTAACCTGAAGAATTTCCGTGCGGCTGCGGCGCAGCCGTGAACCATCCGTTGCAAGTCGATGAGAAAACCGGTTCATTCGAGACGAAAGAAACCGCAAGCGCCGCCGTCGCAGCATTTGCTGTTTGCTTCTGTGGTTGCGTCGTAGTCCCGGCCTTTGGTCTCTTTCGGATGACGCAATTCGCGGGAGCAATCGAACGGTTTTGCGTCGGCCAGGGGAACATCGACGATCGGATCGACAAACTCGAAGAAATCGCGATAGGGCGCTTTCTTGTAGAGATTGTAAATGTGATCGCAGACCGCATACCGCCTGCCGCGCTCCATGCGGTGATTGTCATCGTCCAGCACTTCCTTGAATGGCCCGCGATAGATCACGGCCTGATTGCGCTCGAAACATTCCCCCTGTTTTCCCTTGAACGCTTCGACCGTTACCGAACGAAACTCGATTCCTTGCACTGTGCGCCAAGGCTCGGCGGCTCGGTTCAAGATTTGGATTCCATAAAAACCCGCGTTCTCAAACGCCGCGATGAAACTCTCTTCGGTGAATGCTCCGGAGATACAGCCGCTCCAAAGCTCCGGATCGTTTTGCATCTCCTCGGGCACGCCTTCGTCGCTTACAATGTCCGAAATAACGGCGCGTCCACCCGTTTTGAGAACACGGAAAATTTCGTCAAAGAGTTGCCGTTTTGATTTCGGCTCAACCAAATTGATTACACAATTAGAAACGACCACGTCGATCGAGTCGGTGGCGATGAGCGGATGCTTAACGCGCAATTCTTCAGCCAGCTCGTCCGCCGCGAGAAATGAGGCCGAGTCTGTGATTGGCATTTTCTTTAGCTCGCGGTCCAATAATTCCAGATCAAGCGCCAGATCCTGAATGTGGCCTTTAAGGAATTCGACGTTCGAATAGCCGATGCGCTCAGCGACGATTGGTGCGTTTCGACGCGCAACTTCGAGCATTTCGTCCGTCATATCGACGCCGATGACTTTTGCTTTCGGCCCAACAATCTGCGCGGCTATGAAACAGATTTTTCCTGTACCACTGCCCAGATCGAGAACGGTTTCGCCTCCATGCAAATAGCGCGATGGATCGCCACAGCCGTAATCGCGCTCGATTACTTCCTGCGGGATCACCTTCAGATACTCCGATGAGTAATTTACAGGACAGCAAAGCTTCCCCGCGCTCTCTTTGGCACCTGCCGCGTATCGCTGGCGAACGATAGTTTCTTTATGGCTGGTCTCGATCATAGCTATGGGAAGCTCTACCAAGGCGTCTTATTCCTGAAAAGCCGTAATTCGTTTGCGGTCAATTGCAAAAGGAACTAAAGCCGCGCTTGCCCGCGCAGCGCTGACTTCGAACCCAGCGTATGATCCCGGGTGTTTTGGCTTACGCGCTTATTTTTCGGCTGTGCGGATATAAACGGAATGTGCGGCCTACCTACAGGCCGGTACAGCTGCTTTTTGGGCAACATCTTTAAGTAAACAGAACTACTCGAAAAAGGTTTCTTTGTTGGGGCGGAGATCGATTTCCAGACTCCATGCGCTGCGCTCTTGCTGGATAAGATCCCAATACGAATCCGCGATCGCCTCTGGCTTGAGTAGCGGTTCTTTGGCAGAGGGCTTATAGGTCCTGCGGACCTTCCGCGTATCGATTACACCATCGATGACGACGTGCGCGACGTGAACGCCTTTGGGCCCAAGCTCGACCGCGAGCGATTGCGCCAAGCCGCGCACGGCGAACTTTGCGCTACTGAATGCAACAGCCCCGCCGCGACCACGCACTGATGAAGTCGCGCCGGTAAAAATGATCGTGCCCTTTCCCCGCTTAATCATTTCGGGCGCGGCTTCACGCGCGCAGAGGAATGCGCCCAAAGCTGCGATTCGCCACGATCCTTCGAATTGATCCGGCGTGGTTTTCATCAAGCTTTCGCCGAGCGAACCACTTGCGTGCGAGATGAGAATCTCAACCGGGCCAAACTGACGACGCGCCTTGTCAAAACCTACGCTGACTTGCTTCGCATCAGAGACGTCTGTCGGGACGGCCAGGGCATGTGATCCAAGTTCTGCGGCGAGTTTGCCGATAAATTCCGGCGAACGAGCGAACATTCCTACTCGGCAGCCTTCTCCCACGAGCTTGTGTGCCAGCGCTGCTCCGAGACCGGGGCCGACGCCAGCGACAATCGCCACGCGTTCGTGCCCCTTGTCAGTCATGCCGTTTCCTTTTCGCATTCACAGTGAGATTCAGGCGGGCCTGCCGTTCATTGAGCATTCGCCCGCCAAAATCTACTCTGCCAGCTTTCCTGCCGATTGTGCCTCGCGCTTGGGAATATCGCCATTGGGCAATCGCCATTCGCGTTGTCGACGAAATGGTAATGCCAAGAGTTTCCAAAGCGTGAGTTCGTTTTCTTCACGATACGCTGCGACGCCGATAGTAAGCGCGTCCTGTGGCACGTCGCGTCGCAGCGTGCGATGAAACTTGTCCCACCAACAAAAAATCGTGCCCCAATTTGAGTTGGTTTCACGTTGCACGATGGAATGATGAATCCCATGCATTCGCGGCGTGACGATGATTAAGTTCAAAATCCGTTCGACCTGAATTGGTAGTCGCCAGTTGGAATGATGAAAGAGTGTCGCGGTCTCAAGGGTGATGAAGAATATCACCAGCATCACAGGCCCGATGCCAATGATCATTACGGCAAGCGAAAGAAATCCGATGGAAAAAAACATCTCGCCAAAATGAAATCGCGCGGCGGTGGTCACGTCGAGGTCCAGATCGGTATGATGCACGTTATGAAACCGCCAGAATAGCGGCACCATGTGGTTGGCCCAGTGCCACCACCAATAAGCGTAATCCATCAGTAGAAACGTCGCGATGCCAGCAGCCCAACCCGGAACGGAAAGCCAGTTCAACAGACCGATACGTCGATGTTCTGCCCAGATCGCCACCGCGATCGGAATTGGTAGCATGGCGAAGCGTACAATGCCAAAACCTGGGAGCGAGAGCACAAAATTGCGCACCAGTCGGTTCACCACGCTAAAATGCTGGCGGCGCAGCGGGAAGCGCCATTGCAGCAAGAGCAGCACAAGAAAGATGCAAGCCAGCAGTGGCCGGCCGACATAATCCATCAAAGGAATCCTTGGCACGACCGGGGGCATAGCTGGTAAAAGACTTAAGTGTATCCCTCTTACTCCTATTCCTACTCGTTGAAATCAGTCGAGCACAAGTACGAGCAAGATAAGAGAGACTAAGGCGGGTTGCCTGTAATTTGTCAGTACTTCAGGTGCCGGTGCGCCGGAATTTGAAAGTTGTTTCGGGCTTGACTACTTCGCCGTTCATCTCGAGCAGCGGGTAGGCGAGAAAATTAATCGGGCCACTCGCAGGCTCGGGATCGACGACCAGATCGCGCCCTTTGGTTAGTTCGAAACGATTAGCCGGATTATGCCCGAAATAGTAATTCGCCAGCTTTGAATTCTTCCACGCCTCGCTGATGTCAACGGGAACCCAGCGACCATCTGCCAGGAATTCGGCCCAACAATGATAGCCATCGATCGTGCCCTCGTTTTTGTCAGCAGGAATGGTTGCACCGATCGCAAAGCGGGCCGGGATGCCGATGCTGCGCGCCAATGCAATAAAATAGGCATGAAAATCCGTGCAGTTACCCGTTTGCGCGTCACATGCGTACATAGCGTCACCGCGACCCCAGCCGGTACCTGATTTGTCGTAGCGCATTCGGCCCATAACGTGATCGTAAAGCGCTTTCGCACGTTCGAGATCATCGGTTTTTCCGGCCGTCGCTTTCTGAGCAAGCGTCCTGAAGGTTTCGTTGATGGGCACCAGTTTTTCCGGGCGAAGGTAATGCGCAGTTTCCGCTTCGGTTGCGGAATAGGAGACCTTCTCTTTGCGGACGACGCGGTAGCGGACCTCGACTGTTTTGCCGCTATCCGAAGGCTGCGGATAGATCACGCAAATATCATTGCCGTAATCGCGGTCCTGCACTTTTTCCCATTTCATTGGGATACTCAGTTTTTCTTCGGTCACAGTTTGAAAAGCATCGGTCTTTGCGAGCGGGACCCAGACGCGGGTCTCGCCCTTGATCTCTGGAACTTTAACTTGGTAGATGAATTCAAATTGATCTGTTCCTTTGATGATACCCGGATTATCCGCAGCGCGGTTCGCGACGGCTGCCGCCAGGAAAAATACCGAGATGGTCAGAAATCGCACGGAGATTAGGATCCGTTTGCAAGGTTAGCTCGCCGGCGCTTTGTGCCACGTGCCGTTCTCTTCTTTCCAATTGTAAAGCGGCTTCCCGTCGATCTTGTGAACCGACGTCTCGGTGACGTTCATTTTGCCCGGCTGTCCAGTTAAAAAGAAGTCGATGTCGTACGTTTTGCCATCGGTAGCTTTCATATCGACGCAGGCAAAGTACTTGCCTCCACCGAGATCCTGCAGGCGATCATCGTGTACTTTTACCAAATCGAGCGCGAGATCTTGGCCCTCGTGATTGACGTGAAATTTCCCGTCAGGGCTCTTTTTGCTTTTCGCGTCGATATTTGTCTTGATGCCGGCAGAGATATCGGTCGTGCTGACATGTTTTGCCTCCGTACCTTGTTTTGGATGCTCGGTGGTCTTTTGGGGATGCTCCGGATGTTCCTGGGAAAAAACCAGCGCGGCCGGTGCGAAGAGCAGTGCAATAGCTGCCGTGATAATAAGTCTTAGGATCATATGAATTCCTCCGTTTTCGCTTCGTTTGTTGATAGTTGCATGGATGCTTCGTTAGTTTTCTGGCCTTGTGGCTGAGACAGCAAGGAGGTTCCTACTTCTACTTGTTGCGAGAGGCATCACGCAGCCGTTTTATTCCTCGGATTAATCTCCGTGGCAACCAATTGGTGAAAAGTACTCAAACGAAGGTCTCGATTATTGTCCCAGTCTTTAATGAGGCGCTACTTATACGCCCATTCCTTGAGCATTTGCGGGACCGAGCGGCAGAAGCGGAAATTATTGTCGCCGACGGCGGAAGCACCGATGACACAGCTGATCTCAGTGTGGGCTTTTGCGATCAACTCGTCCGGAGTGAATCCAATCGGGGCGTACAAATGAATGCTGGGGCACGTGCCGCACATGGCGACATCCTTTGGTTTGTCCATGTCGATGCCGAAGTTCCGCGGGGATGTTTGCACGAGATCGAGCAGATCATGAATGACCCAAAGATAGCGGGAGGTTTTTTTCGAATTCGTTTGCCGCGAAGCTCCATTTATCGATTTACGGACGGCTTTGCGCATTATGCCGGGATCTTGCTGCGAATGCGATGTGGTGATCATGGGCTATTCTGTCGGCGCACGGCGTTCGTGCACGTGGGTGGCTTTCCAGAAGTGCCCCTAATGGAAGACGTGGAGTTTTTTCGCCTACTTCGACGGCGCGGTCGCGTGATATGCAGCCAGAAGCGGATCTTGACGAGCCCGCGACGCTATGAAGCTGTTGGACGGGTGCGTTTGACTCTGGCTTACGGATTGATCGCAATGCTTTACATTTTCGGTATCCCGCTGTCGAAGCTTGCGTCCCTCTATGGGCGAATATGCTGCAAAACAGTGTAGCCAGGATGACGGAATCGTGTGCTATCGCGTGGAAGCGGCCCGATGCGCCCGGTGAGGCCGCCTCATCCGTTTTCTATGTACAAGGAAAACAAATCAAAAGGAGGCAGTCATGAAAATAATGAGCCTGATTATTACTCTGGTCGCGACGACGGCGCTCATTGCTCTTGGGCAGGAAGGGACTGTGGAAGAGGTGAAGCACGGAGCGAAAAAAGCAGGGGAAACAGTCAAAAACGGGCTTGAAACTGCGGGCAAAAAAACCAAGGAAGCTGCTGAAACAGTCGGAGAGAAAACGAAAGAAACGGCCCAGACTGTTGGCAGAAAGACCAAGGAAACCGCCCAAACTATCGGCGGAAAAACGAAGGAAAGTACCAGTTCGACTCACCGAAAATCCAAAAAGACATCGAGGAAGACCAAGACAGAAACCAGCGAGCAACAATCGACAAATCAGACGCCTAATACGCCAAGCCCCACCGATCGTTAGAATCGAGCTCGCCTGTTCGACTCGCGCACTGGGCCACCTGAGGTTCCGCTTTCATCGGTTCTGTGATGTTGAGCGCTTCGGCTTTGCTCAGGATAGGCTGCGCGAAACGTCTCTGGCCAGTATTGTTGCCGATCATGGCGGAAACGGTTTGAGATTCTTCTAACGCGACTGCTGGATCAGAATGGTAACACGCTTTACGATTTTGTTCGTTTCTGACTTGCTCAGTCCGATTGAGTGAGTCCTATTTGGCCGCGATTAGTCGAATTTTCCGAGTCAAATGAGCGGTCTGCGCCTGGGCGTCAACATCGATCACGTAGCAACGCTGCGGCAGGCGCGGTATGCGACGATGCCGGAATCCAAAAACGCGGAGCCTGATCCGCTCGTCGCCGCGCGAATGTGTGAGCAAGCAGGGGCCGGCGGGATCGTGGCCCATCTGCGTGCCGATCGCCGCCACATTCAAGACCGCGATATCGAGCGGCTGCGCCAGAATATCATGACCAAACTAAATCTGGAGATGGGCAATACGGAGGAGATTATCGATATTGTGCTTCGGATTGTGCCGGATGAAGTCTGTCTTGTTCCGGAGAAGCGCGAGGAGATCACCACCGAAGGCGGACTCGATGTCATCGCAAATCGCAAGACATTGGAACCGACGGTGAAACGGCTTCAAACTTCTGGCATTAAAGTCAGCTTGTTTATCGATCCCACATTGGAGCAAGTCGATGCGGCAGCCGAGCTAGGCGTGGAAATGGTTGAACTACATACCGGGAGCTTGGCCAACGCGTTTACGGAAAAGATCCAAAAAGAAGAACTGGAACAACTGCGGGCCGCCGCGCGGGCCGCGGCTGAGTCACATCTTCAGGTCAACGCCGGTCATGGAATCAATTACAAAAATATCGAGCTTATCCATCAGGTCCCGTGTTTGACTGAGCTTAATATTGGTCACTCCATCGTATCGCGGGCCGTCTGGGTCGGGCTTGAAACTGCGATAAAAGAAATGCTCGCGGCGATGAAAAATTATCCGGGATGAGCGTGATCGGTACCGGAGTCGATCTCGTCGAGTGCGCGCGTATCCAGCGATCCATCGATCGATTTGGCGATCGTTTTCTCCAACGTGTTTTCACCGACGGCGAGATTAAATACTCGATGTCGATGAAATTCCCGGCGCGTCATCTGGCTGCGCGTTTCGCGGCAAAAGAGGCTGTTTCCAAGGCATTCGGCACCGGCATCGGCAAAGCAATCGGTTGGCGCAATATCGACATCCAGAAAAAGCCGAGCGGCGAACCATTTCTCGTTTTCTCCGGACCGGCCAACGAACTCGCGACGCGACGCGGAGTCACTGCCGCACTCGTTACGCTTAGCCATACCGAGCATCACGCAGTCGCCTGTGTCGTTCTGGAAGGTACGCCTTCTTCGCCGGGACAGAAGCTCGGAAGGTTTTAATAGACCACGATCGTTGCAAGGCCCCTTCATGAGACCACATGCCATCCGCATCGCGTTTGTCATCATCGCTTTCGGGGCAGCCGCCGCCATTGCGATTGGCGATATCGCGCACCGGGCCGCGGGGCGCCGGCTGCGTGAGGTGATTCTTTCGGAGCTTCAGCCTGTCGTCTTGAAGAATTGTACGTTGAAGCGCTTCGGCAGCGCCAACGATGGCGGATACCTGATGTGCGAGAATCTGATCCAGCCGCTCGATGCAGCATACTCGTACGGAGTTGGCAGCAACGATGATTGGGGGTGCGAACTGTCGCGGCGCTATCACGTGCCGGTGCATCAGTACGACTGTTTTGATCCTGCCCGGCCGACCTGTGACGGCGGGACGTTCGTGTTTCACAACGAATGTGTCGGCAATCGCAGCGGCTATACGGGCTCGCATTTCTTCGACACACTGGAAAATCAGATCAGGAAGAACGGTGATACCGGCCGGCGCCTGATCATCAAGATGGACATTGAGGGTGGGGAATGGGATTCGCTACTCGCAGCTCCGGAGGATCTGCTGGCATCGATTCCTCAGATCACGATGGAGATGCACGGCTTCGACAATCCGAAGATTGTCGAAGTGCTTCGGAAGCTGAAGCAAAACTTCTATCTTGTGAACCTCCATTTCAATAACTGGTCGTGTACGCCAAAGGCCGCGCCGCTCCCAGCATGGGCGTATCAGACGCACTGGGTAAACAAGCGCATCGGCGTGCCGAATACCGCGGCACCCTTTCCCGCACCGGTGAGCTCGGTAAACGCGCCCGACTCGCCGACATCGCCTGATTGTCAGTTGCACACAACGCGGTCGAAACACTGAGGCTCACGGTTGTGGTTCGAAAAATAATTTCTTAAGGGATAGACGCGCGAACGCGAAACGGTCGCCGCGGCGACTCTTCAACGCGTTGCTCACAAAGAACGTTGAAAGTCGGCCCGCTTTCCGGCTATGAACGGTGCCATGGAATATTTTCGGCACATCATGGAAGTGGTCGGCACTAGTGTGGATGGCGTGGGTGTATTCATTGTTGCAGTTGGCATGCTGGTTGCCACCGTGAGACTCGCAACTCGTCGTTCACACGAGACTGGCAATTATTATTCCCTTTACCGGCAGGATGTAGGGCGTGCGATCCTGCTTGGCCTCGAGTTTCTGATTGCCGGCGACATCATTCGGACCGTCGTTGTCGCGCCGACTCTGCAAAATGTGGTCGTCCTGGGAATGATCGTGCTTATCCGCACGTTTCTGAGTTTATCATTGCAATTGGAGATCGAAGGAAAATTGCCCTGGCGGCGGGAAGCCGTTCGCGGAAAACAGAATTGACCTCGGCGCGGCGCGAAGTCTTGCGTAAATCACACCCTGACTATTTCACGTCCGGGCGAGGATCAGGGACGAATCCATCGAAGTTCGGCATCTTGACATGCGGCAGGGTTCGCTCGTTCAGTTCGAAGTATTCCGATACGATGCCGTTCATCGCGAGAAGATACGCTGTCACCGCATAAACTTCGTCGGGCTTCAGGGAGCCGGGATTTTGATAGGGCATCGCGCGGTTCACATAATCCCATACCGTTGTCGCGTAGGGCCAGTAACTCCCGACTGTTGGCAACGGGTTGTTGCTTTTAAGCGTCTCTTTGCCACCAACGAGCGCTGGATACTCGTTCGTTCCTTCGCCGCGCAAACCGTGACACGCAACACAGCTTTGAAGGTAGATCGCGCGACCTCCCCTCGCGGTGCCACGACCCTTTGGCAAGGCCGTTCCTTTCGGGCCGACCAAATACTCGTGCCTGGCAAAATCCGTGGGCATTGCCGGACGGCCGAGACCGTAACGCCTAGTTTCCACAGCGGGGCTACCCCGTTTTTGCGAGTCGGTTTTTTCCGGTCCGGCCAGACAAGTGCGATTAGCGAAATTCGCACCGGTTGCGGTCAATGCGACCGCGGCGAGCACATAGACGATTTTGCGTTTACACATGGCTCACTTTTCCGTCTCGGTGGACAAACCAGGTTTTGATTCCGTTGTAGTGATTGAAACCATCTGGTCCTGCATGGAGTCCTCGCACAGAGATCAGTTGTTCTCGGGTTGGCTGCACGTAACCAGTCTCATCTGTGCAGCGCGATTGCAGCGCTACCCCCCGTCCCACCTCCACGGCATCGAAAATCGTGTCGCCGCCTTCGAAAGCGCAGGCATTGCGAGCACGATCAGGCCGAATGTCAGCGCCACGCCAACATGCGTAACTGCACCACCGGTGGTTTCGTCAATGACGATTGCGCCTGTCCCGGCGAAGACGAGAGCAAAGGTCCCGATGAATTCA
>Ga0209268_1000063_pt1 | contig 54281 bp, 58 predicted proteins | sample GraSoiAngelo_143_FD_185900 | JGI IMG/M metagenome (GOLD analysis project Ga0209268, IMG submission 185900) | Grasslands soil microbial communities from the Angelo Coastal Reserve, California, USA - 14_1009_02_30cm (SPAdes) (version 2) | ecosystem: Environmental > Terrestrial > Soil > Grasslands ... | reverse complement strand
GGTCGTGGAAATGCACGTCGACGGATTTCGTTTCGATCTCGCCACCACGCTGTTGCGTAATCACGAGGGCGTAAACATGCTGCATCCTTTCCTCCAAGTCATCCAGCAGGATCCGATTCTTTCGAACGTAAAACTTATCGCGGAACCGTGGGACGTTGGAGACGGCGGCTATCAGGTTGGGAATTTTCCTCCGCCATGGTCGGAATGGAACGGGAAATACCGCGACTCGGTCCGCAGTTTTTGGAAAGGCGATGAAGGCCGAATCGGCGAGATGGGTTACCGGCTCACAGGCAGCCCCGATCTATACCTGCATAACGGGCGACGCCCTTACGCCAGCATTAACTTTGTGACCGCGCACGATGGTTTCACGCTGAACGACCTGGTCAGCTATAACGACAAGCACAACGAAGCGAACGGCGATGCCAACAAAGACGGCGACAATAACAATCTGTCGTGGAATTGCGGCGCGGAAGGTCCGACAGAAGATCCACAGATCAACGCGTTGCGTGAACGGCAGCGACGGAATGTTCTGACCACGCTTTTTCTTTCCCAGGGCGTGCCGATGCTCTGTGGCGGAGACGAGTGGGGAAGGTCACAGAACGGCAATAACAATGCCTATTGCCAGGACAACGAGATCAGTTGGTTCAATTGGACGCGCGACGAAAAGCAAAATCAGTTTCTGGAGTTCACGCGAAAGCTGATCCGATTTCGTAATGCACATCCGGTGTTTTGTAGGCCGAAGTTTCTTCAGGGTCGGCGAATACGCGGTTCGGAGATTCGCGACGTGATGTGGTTCAATCCCGGCGGGAGCGAAATGAGCGACGAAGACTGGGCGTCGCCGTTCGTTCGTTGTATTGGGATGCTGCTGAGTGGCGATACCAGCGATGTTCTCAGTTTTGAAGGCGAACCAATCCGTGACGAGACCTTTCTGTTGCTGATTAATGCGCATTACGAACCGATCCCATTTGTTCTGCCTGGCCAGGAGCATCTTGAGTGGCAATTGATTCTCGACACAATGGATCCCGACGGGTTCCTGGCTGAACCAAGAAAATTCGCCTCCGGCGACGATGTCGATCTTGGCGGTCGCGCTTGCTCTTTATTCCGACTGGTGAGCGGGACGCAAGCGCAGGCGCGCGAGGAATCCTGGAAAAAACGCCGCGTCGAATTTCCACCGTTAAGTGCAGAGGAAGAACGGGCTCGCCGCAAATAACCCGCTGCAGGCACGAGAAATTCAGCAACGCAATCTTGTTGCCAGAAACGAATTAGTTTATAGAGATAAAGAACGCACGTTTGATGCGCGACCAATTTTTTTGGTCCGTGATTCGCCATGACACCAAGTTCTTTTGTTATCGTCACTGATCGAGGCGAGTTAAAAGCATATCGGGTGAACGAGACGCCGACGCGCGGACCAAGCCTGCAATTAGTGCAGGCATTCAACATTACCGACGCACACGGAAGGTTGGTCGATAAACTGAGCGACCTGGCTGGACGCTTTCCGGTGACTAACGGCGCGGGTGCTCATCGTGGCGCGGGCTCCATTGCTGAACGGACGCGATTGGCAACAGAAATGGACCGTCGCATTCATAAAGAGCTCGCCGATCAAATTACGAAAATTGTTTCCTCCAATGGAAAGGAAGGCTGGGCGTTTGCCGCGCCGGCCGAAATTCACGGGGCGATTGTCGATCTTCTGCCTCCGGAGGTGCGCGACCGAATCGTAGAACATGTGAAATCGGATTTGGTGAAAGTGGAACCGGCGAAACTCGTTTCGCGGTTTCGTTCGTTGCAACAAATGTGATGGCTGATACTGGATACTGGATGCTGGTACTGGATGGAAACAGCGCCGTTTTCCTCATCGAGCATCAAGTATCCAGAATCCAGCCTCGGAATTTTTTATTCTCTCAACGCGAGAGAGCGCATTAGTATCTAATTAATCATGCAACTGCCTGTTAAGATCTCGTATCGGGGTCTGGAAAAATCTGACCAGATCGACAATCTCGTTTTGGATTATGCAGCGCGACTCGAGAAATTTTGCGACCACATCAATCGCTGCGATGTGGCCATCGAACAAACCAATCACACACATCAAAAAGGAAATCCTTACCGATGCCGGATCGATGTGACCGTGTCGCGGGGCCACGAGCTGGTTGCTGACGAAAGACAGATGGACAATGGCTCGCACCAGCCGCTCAACAAGGTGATCCACGACGCGTTCAAAACGATGGAGCGGGAACTGCGCCGCGTTGTGGACAAGCAAAGACGCGACGTCAAAACGCACGCCGATTCGCGTTCGCCGAAATAATTGTCAGTCGCTCAGTCAATCCTGCCTGCGAGGCCCGCCAAACAAGGCAGACGAAGGTTCCTGGCGGGACCAAGGAGCGGCGGTCTCTACTCCGCCGCCGGCGATCTACAGAGCGCCCCTCATTTAGTCCACGCCGCATTCTGTAACGCCACGCGATAGCCATCGATATCTTCGAACGTCCTGCCCTGCAGGTCCCAGTACGGGTTGTATGATGACATCTCGCGAAACCCGGCTGATATCATTTGCTCACAGGCTGCTTCCCAATCCTCCTTGTCGGGAATGTAGAAGACCAACAAGTGATCCCGCGTTGGAGCTTTCCCGACTTCATGTCCCCTTTGAGAGGCGAACTCGATGTGATAAGGCTGCTTCGGATGACCCAGAATAACGCCGTCAAAGCCGTGGTGATCTTCAAACTCGGCGAGCACGTCCAAGCCGAGGCCCTTCACGTACATCCTGGCGATCGCGGCCAGGTTATCAGTCGGCCGGACTACCCGCATCGTCGAACCAGGCTTCATAGTCACCAGCGACTCACATCGAAAAACTCAGTTCGAAAACCTGGAACCATCTTCTCCCAATCCGAAAACATGGGGTCATCGGTGGATTGGAAAAAGCGCTTCGAGTCCGGGCGACTTGGTGCCTGGGAGATAAACGTAACCGGTAAATCGGGGGTAATTGTCGGGGTCAGACTGCCAGCGGTAGGTGGGATCATATTCCTTGCCATCGAAATGAAAATGGATTCGCAGCACTGGGATCTTATCGTCGCCTGCTACCGTATCGAATCGCGCAACGCATTTGTCGGCCTTGCCTTCTATCATTCGTGTGACTTGCAGAACTCCGTTGACGTCTTGAAGAGTCACATGCCCGCTGTAAGTCGCAGTTGAATCAGCCTTGCGCCCGATCAGGTCATACTCTCCAGCCATGTATCCACGCAAGGACTCCTCATCTAGTCGTTTGCTGTCAGCGTCCGCACAGACTGCGGAATTGGCGAATAACACTATCGCCATGATTGCCAGAAACGCTCTCATGCCATCTAACGAGAAAACTCTAATCACGGCGTCTCGCCAATACCCAATACGCTAGAAACCCTGTCAAAACCAGCAGGGGAGCCACGACCAAAAAGAAACCGAACGGGTGTTGAGCCAGAGGAATACCACCTACATTCATGCCAAACAAGCCCGCCACCAGGTTGATCGGCAAGGCCAACACAGTTACTAACGTTAACACAAACAGCGTGCGATTGGTCTGTTCGTTGACAATGGCGGCCAATTCTTCCTGAAGCTGTTTGACGCGCTCAACCAAGGCCGCTGTATCGCTGATGGCGGTGGAGAACTTCTCTGCGGCCTGTTGCAGGTTCTGAAGCTGTTCTTCTGTAATCCAACCAGGAGGCCGATCAAGAAGGCGAAAGAACGCAGTTGGTTCTGGGGCCAGAAGCCGTTGGAGGCGAACCAACATCCGCCGCAGAGAACCTAGTTCGCTGCGACTGACGGAAATGCGCTTAGCAAGCAGCTGGTCTTCCATTGGGTCCACTCGGGTGGTGAACCTCCGCACAATGTCAACCAGCACACTGGCCTGATCTTGCAACAAGTGCGACAGAAGTTCAATCGGCGAGCGAAAGACTTGGCCCGCTTGCACCGCCGCCCGGAGTTTGTCAACCGAGCGCAATGGCCGGATGTGCGCGCTTACCAACAAGCGCGATGTTATGCATAGACTGGTCGTCGCAACCGCCGAGGCCTCAAATGTGAAATCAAAGAGCACGTCATGGATATGCGCCAGCAGTGAATCTGCGTCCTGCTTCAGACGAGTGGAGCCTACAGCTCCATGCAACGATTCGTAAAAGGCATCGGGCAAGGTCACATACCTCCGTAGCCAGGGCTCAGAAGCGGCATGGGAAAGCGAAAAATGCAACCAGAGGAATTCACCCGGTAGGTCCGGACCCTCCGCGGTCAAAAACTCAACCGCCGCCTGCGAAGTGATTTGCCGCGCTGGCTGGTTGGGGACAAAATGATAGCCCCATATCAGCCCATCCTCCTGGTCTGAACCGGAAGTAGGATCAATATTTTCCCTAGCGGTTTGAGCAGCCATCCGATCACTGGTCAGCTTGTTTTCTACAGCAGGAAGATACCCAACCAGAAGCCGCTGAACCACTCAGCACTTTGAGAATTGATATGCGCATGAATCGAAAGCTTACAACAAAGTGCTGGGTCGGTTCCAGCGATTGGTTAAGCCTTACCGAGGATCCTGTAGCGCGTCTCGCAACGCAGCACAAATTTCTGCTGAGCGACAGTGAATGAGTCAAGTTGTACGGTCACCGCCCAGCCTGCTCGCGAATGGAGCGAGCGGGGGCGCCGCGACATACATCACAAAACCCGAGGGGCGAGGGTACGAGAGCGCGAATCGAACGAATCAAAAGCTTCGAAGTTGACTTCATCGAATGGTTAGATGCGGACGTCGTTGTCACCGCGGGGCGCGGCCGGCCTGCCACTTCGGATAAAAAAGACCAGCGATATGGCAAAGATGAGCAGTCCGACAGGACAAACAATCAGAGCCAGCAGCTCGGCGAAAAAGAGATATCCGGCGCTCGCATCGGCTGTGGCCGTTCAGCGATGAAGTCGGCTAAATAATGCAAGGTCTTCCCGAGGGGGCCGAAAACGGGAGCAACTGTCAGCAATCCGTCGACGATCATCACGACCAAGCTCGTCCTGCCACGCCGCTGAGGAACGGAGTTCATGCGCCTAACGAGAACAAGCTGAGCTACGGCTACCGAGCCCGGGTGTTAAATATGATCTGCATGTTTTAATCATTTCAAAATCTCACTTCACGGGGGGTCGGCGTTTAACACACAATGTTGGGTAAGGCTTTCCATAACCGTAAATGACAGAACTTGTGTGCGGTTCACTGCGGCGTCGTGGTTAGGCCGATGTTCTCGAAATAGGTCGTCGATTGACATCGACTTTCCACATCCAAATTCCCGAAAGAACAATTATAAGAAGGGATCACTAATCATTTAATCCCTTTCCATTGAGAATTGGCTGCATGCATTTTTCAACCCTTGACTCCCGAGTTTTGGATTGTTTGGGTTGAGAAAAATAGAAAAGGTATGCTCTTTGCCGTCCCGGCGTTAATGCATCAAAAGCAGTTTTCAAGGAAGGGAGTTCATCTAATTTATTTTGAAATTCTTCAGGAATTTTGAAATCTGAAGTCTTTTTATAACTCACCTTCAAATCCGCTTTTTCCTTGGCTTCATAAATATAGGCTTTCAGGATGGGCGCCATTCGGAGTATTTCGCGAACATTGGTGAACCGAATCTGGCGCGCCGCCTGCACGTTCTCCGTTTGTTGAATCAGAATACCTTTGGGATCCTTCAACAAGGCGCCTTTGAAAAACAGAAGCGCACAGTATTCTTTAAATCCGTGTATTAAAACGATGTTACTTTTCTGAAAGGTGTAACAAGGACAACCCCACTTCAATTCTTCGGTCAACCCACAATCGAGAATGATCATTCTCAATTTCTCCATTTCTTTCTGCCACTTTTTGGCTTTTCTTAAATATTCATCAACCTTGGGATTCATTCGTTGAAAAACATTAGGGGCGCCGCTTTCCGGCCGCAAGCATCATACAGGCTTTCTCGATCCGGCGTTTATGTGCCTCCGGGTCTTTGGCTGAGTCCCATCCAAGTAATAAAGTCCCTGCGCTCGGTCGGCGTCAGATCGCTCCACTGAGCCTTCGCCATCGGGGTAGCCGCCAGGGCCTTGCCAAGATCCGTTGGCACTCTGGGCTCTGATTCTTCTCGAGCCGGTTTAGGATTCATTTTGGTCATTTATTGATGGTCCGAAATAAAGTGACCTTGTATCTGGCTACAATTTCTTTTTTCTTCTTGGGCCTTCATGATTGGTTTGTAAATCTATTTATCGACGAAACCGCGCCATTTACCCTGGCCTAACGAAAATGGAGCGAGCTGGGAACCCGCGACATAGATGGGAAAGGCGAAAGCCGAAAGAGCGGGAGCGAATGAGTCAACTTATTCCGCAATGGGGCCGTTGGCTCACCGATTCGTTAGGCCTTCTTAGCATTCACCGCGAGTCATGGCATTTTAAATTCTTTCCAGCGCCGTTCCTGCTCGTCGGGTGGAACGTCCTCGACGTGGGTGGCAACCCACCAAATGTTGCCGCAGGGGTCTTTGATGCCGCCATACCGTTCACCTGAGGGCAACGTCATCATCGGAAAGACAGAAACTCCGCCGGCGCTGAGCGCGTATTGATAGACGGCATCGCAATCCGCTACGTATAGGTAAATTGAGGTGGGCATCGGCCCGAACTCTGGAGTCGGGTCGGCGAGCATGAGCATCGAGTCTCCAATTTGCATCGTGGCGTGCATGATTGCGCCATCTGGCCGCGTTTGCTGGAAGATCAACTTTCCCTCGAGTGCTGCGGAAATGAACTCGATCAATCGCGATGCGCCGTGCGCGAATAGGTATGGTGTAATGGCGTGGAATCCTTCAGGAATTGGCTTTGTAGGCATGTGGTTGTGTTAGGTTGATTCTGGCGCTGCGCTGATCGTGACGTAGTATCCGTCCGGATCCCAGAGTGAGAACTCCCTTGTTTGAGTGTTCGGGTTCACGTGGGGCTCCTCTTCGAGCCGGGGTGACAAGCGCGCGGGCCCTGTTCAATGCCATGTTGAAATCGTCGACGCGGAAGAACAGGAGGAGCCCATTGCCAGGTGACGCCTCGTCCGGGCTCATCAAGGAGGGATGCCCGTGCACGCCCCCACTGATGGAGGCAGAGCAACACGGTCCCATCCGTGTCCAGGATCTGACCAAAGTCGTCATGGCAAGGAGACGTCTCGGGCTGGCCGAAGAGCGACTGGTACCATTTGAAGCTGCCGGGAACGTCGCTTACGCCGATGATTGTCCATGTGCGTTTCATCGCATTTCCGCTGCCGGCCTAACGAGCTTAATTTGACTCTCAACTACATGTCGCGCCGTAGCAAGACGAAGATGGATCATCTCTCGAGCGTTTAAAGAGCACCTTCATAAAACCTTAGACATTAGTTTGCGCAGTCTCGGCCAGTCTTTTCTTCTGAGCATCAACCCACGACAACGAGGATGCCCGCACCTGCACGGCTCAAATTCTTCGCCCAGATCGAAGCCGTAGTCGATTAAGAGCTCTTCGCCCTGTTCGATTGGCCGTATACTGGTTAACCAGAGGCCACCGCGCTTCTTTTTGGTGGCGCAATTGGGATAACAACCATGGTTGACGTGGCCTGCCGGGCTCCATTGCGGTCGGGCATCCATATCGTGATTGGCATCGAACTTGATAATATGGTTCGCGCCGCGCAGTAACATGATTGCGCCTTCTTCCCACGGGATAACGCGGCCTTTGAAATCGATGATCGGCGTGCCTGCCCTGATCGGTAGAGCAGCAAACAATCCTATGCGGTTAATTGGCGACCTTCGCTTCTGCCATAGCCGTTTTCGTCGCTGCAGTTTGATCTCCTTCCTCATTCTTCATTGATTGCCCCTTGCTGTTCGGGACTAATTTGTGCGCGATACAGCAAAGCCGCAACCGGAGCAGTTGCAATCTGGCGTACGGATACGAGCGACTGATACAGCAGAAGATCCAAAGATAAGGCTTATGAAGCGCCTGGAGGCGAGCTACTACAAATCAATCCCGATGAAGAAGAAGAGTCCAGTTTACGCAGCGTTGGATCTGCACAGCCGCCACAGCGTGCTGGGCAGCATGGATCATGGAGGCAAAACGGGTGCGTGGATGCGTTTTGCCACCGAGGCAGAGACACTTCGCGCCCAGGTCGCTCGACTGCGGCAAGCCAGGCGCCCGCTTTTTTTGACCATGGAAGCGGGAGCGCTCACCCGTTGGGCCAGCGCGATCGTGCGTCCGTTGGTGGAGCGGTTGATCATTTGTGAACCGCGGCACAACCGGCTGATCAACTCCAACCCTACCAAGAGCGATGAGGCCGATGTGGAAGGGATGTGTTTGCTTCTGCGCCTGGGCAAGCTCAAAGAAGTGTGGATGGGAACCGATCGCACACGGGAGATTTATCGTGCGCTGGTTTACGAGCTCTTGAACTGGCGCGATGCTCAGCGCCAGCTCAAAGCGCTCATTAAAGCGCGCTATCGACAATGGGGGGTGCTCAAGCTTCACGGACTAAAAGTTTTTTCCAAAACGTGGCGCCAGCAGTATCTCCCACAACTGCCTGGAGAAGAAGAGCGCCGGATGATCCTGCGCCTTTACGCTCAGCATGATCACGCGGTCGCGCAGTGGAAAGAAACACTCAAGGAAGTGGAGCGGGTGGGAAAAGCGTTTTGGGAAGTGGGTGAGTTTGAGCGCATCCCGGGAGTAGGTCCGATAGCGGCGCATGTGTTTAGCGCCATCATCGAAGAACCCGGCCGCTTCAAAACCAAGCATCAGCTCTGGAAATACAGCGGGCTGGGGATCACCGATCGCACCAGCGACAATAAACCCTTAGGCTACCAGCGGCTGGACCGGCGCGGCAACCGGGAACTGAAAAATCTCTCCTATCACGCCTGGCGCACCGCCTGCAAGTCCACCACCGGGCCTAACGCTATCAAAGCCTTTTACCACCAAAGCCGGCAGCGCACCGGCAGTGTGCGGCACGCCCGGCTCAACACCCAGCGCAAGATTTTGGAAAGCATGTGGCTAATGTGGCTGCGGCAGAAGCGCTTTGAGCCAGAGAAATTTGCGCTAAAAACAGACTACTCTTCTGGGTAGCAAGCCAGGGTGAAAAGAGCAAAGGCAAGCCAACCAATGGCTGCTTGGAAAGAAGACTTACCCGGATGACTCCCGACCAATGCGATTGGCGGCATGAGCAAAGAACATTACGCCCGTTTGGCGTGAATGGAGCGCTCGGGTGCAAGTTCAAAGCGCGACTTCCCATCATGATCATGGACCAGCAAAAGAGTCCCAAGAACCTGCCTGAAGAAACGCTACCACATCATAACAGAAGCGGCCGATCCTTGCTTGCCTAACTAATCACCACCGCGCGGACTGCCCGAAGAGACGCTCCACCTCCCAACCCCAGTCGGCAAAAATGTCCGATCCTTATGGGGCCGGCGGAGCTACACACTTTTTCCTTGATTAAGAACCTGCATCGTTTGGTTAGGCGAATAACGTGGCAGCATCACTGATTTTTTTCACGAGGCTTTCCACCAGCGCGCCGCTCCTTGACCCATGAAATAAGACACATCAAGCCGATAACCAAGAAGCCGACTCCGGCGGCACGCGCTGGCAAGCCCGAGGCGGACATCTGAGGAGAGTATAACCAGTGCCCGACGTAGCCGGTGATGAGCGTCCGAATTCCGAGTGCTGTAGCCAGTAAGCCAACAACTAGCTTGCCCCGGTCACTGCGGCGGGAACTATTCGGCAAAACCAATAAGAGGAGAAAAACCGCAATGCACAGGAGGCCGATCAGGAGCATCCCGAGCAATAGATTACCAAGAGCTGACATATCGCCTAACGAGAATTCGGCCCCAAAAATCTGTATAATCCAGTTGCCTTTACCTGGGCCAATCACTAAAAGCGATCTCATGACCCCGGCATCTGTACCGCCCGGTGTTCCGGGGAGCAAGCCGAAAAAGCTCCTCGATCAGACGCGTGATGTCCTGCGGCTGAAACATTACAGTCTTCGCACCGAACGGTCGTATTGTGATTGGATCGAGCGTTTCATCCGTTTCCATCGACTGCGCCACCCCAGGGAAATGGGCGTGACGGAGATCACGCAATTTCTCACGCATTTGGCGAGAATCGGGAATGTCTCGGCGGCGACGCAGAACCAAGCGTTGAGCGCATTGTTATTCCTCTATCAGAAAGTGCTCAAACAAGAAGTTGGCTGGATTGATCAGGTAGAGCGAGCCAAGAAGCCCAAGCGCATCCCGATGGTGCTGACCCGGGATGAGGTCCACAAAATCTTCGCGCATATGCACGGGACGCCGCGACTTATGGCTGGGTTACTTTACGGAAGCGGCCTTCGTCTAATGGAATGTGTTCGCTTACGAGTAAAGGACGTGGATTTCGGATATGCGCGAATCACAGTGCGCGACGGTAAAGGCGCGAAAGATCGCCTAACGTATGTCTTGCGTTCGCTAAAGGACAATCAGTTTTATGTTGGATTGACCAGAGATGTGCCTGTGCGAGTGCAACAACATAACAACGGGCTGGTTACCTCAACCAAGAAACGCACGCCGTTTGAGCTTGTTTATTGGGAAGGCTGTCTCAACGAAAGTGACGCAGCACGACGTGAGAAATATCTCAAAAGTGCGTGGGGCAAACGTTATATCAAAGCCCGATTGCGGCAATATCTCACGGGGTAAAGGACGTGAGCACTACGATGATTTACACGCACGTGCTCAATAAGCCGGGGATTGGAGTAAAGAGCCCGCTGGATTAAAAGTTCGCGATGGCGAGGACACCATCGCCAACACGCGAGACGCGTGCGCTACCCGAACCCTCAGGCCCGCACCGGCACGCTGGCGGTGCGCTCGAGTTTGCCCCAGCTTACCCAGGCGCCTTTGATCGCGCGCAGGATCGCTTTCCAGATGCAGTAACTCAGCATCGGACGGTAAATCAGGCGCATCGGTAAAATGCGCCAGGCGCGCAGGATCGGTTCGCGTTCCAGAATGCAGGCGAGCGTGGCGAGAAGCACGTCCATCGCCAGGAATGTGATCACGAACGGCAGCACCGCATTCCATGTGCCGAATGGGAGCGAGGCAAGCAGGAACAAGTCTACCATCGGCGTAATGGCCACCAGAATGATCTGGAAAAACCAGATACTCGGCAAACTGAACCAGCCGAGCGCGCGATAGTTCCAGTTGAACACCATGTCGCGATGTTTCCATAAACATTGCAGCGTGCCATAGGCCCAGCGAAATCGTTGTCGTGCAAGTGTGCGCACACTTTCGGGCGCTTCTGTCCACGCAATCGCGTCGGGCACGTAAACGATGCGTTGCCGATGCCTGTGCAACGTGAGCGTCAGATCGGTGTCTTCGGCGAGCGTTTGCAGACTCAGCCCGCCCGCTTCATCGATTGCATCCTTGCGTACTGCGCTGATCGCGCCGGGGACGACGGTGATGCAATCCCAGCGGGTGTAAGCGCGCCGGTCCAGGTTAAAACCGCACGTGTATTCCAAAGCCTGACACCGCGCGATGAACGTGCGCAAGTTGCCGACCTTCGCGTGACCTGACACAGCGCCGATGCGCGCATCAGCGAATGGCTCAAGCAGGCGCGGGAGCGTATCGCGCTGACATTGTGTATCAGCATCAATGAAAACAATGATGCCGTGACGCACAGCGGCCAGGCCGCGTTGGAGAGCTTGCGCCTTCCCACGGTTTTCCTGTCGCAATAAGCGAACACGCGGCTCGCTGTTCGCAGCGCGCTCCACTTCGGTGGCAGTTGCGTCCCGCGAGCCGTCATCCACAACAACGACTTCAATTTCGCCTTTATAGTCGGTGGCAAGAAGTGTGCGCAAAGTTTCGGCAATCACTTTGCCTTCGTTGTAGGCAGCAATCACTACACTGACTGGCTCCGTGAAATTTGTCTTTGGTCCGCGTCGAAAACGATAAGCAAGCCAGATAACAATCAGCGTGCGAACGACCACAAGCGCCGTCGCCACGATCATGAACGCCCAAAGAAATTCCTCGATGGTGTGGTAAACGCGAAAGCCGGTGCTGCTTACCAGACGCGTGAGCGATTGCCCATTATTTTGCACGACCGGCATCAACGCGTCGCGTGTCGTGCCCAGCAGCGTGCTCAAAGGCACCACGGTATCGCCCCGCTTATGCAGCCAATCCAAAATGCGCGGAAGCGCTTCCACTGTTTGGGAACGGTCTCCACCTGCATCGTGCAGCAAAATGATGCTGCCATCGCGACGTTGTTGCTTTACGCGCTGCAGGATGACGTCCGCGCCCGGTTTTGACCAATCCTGCGGGTCGATACTCTCCAGAACGATGAGATAATTGAGGTCTTCCGCGATCTTCAGCGGTGTCAATTCACTCAGTTGCGTTGGACTGCTATCAGCGGCGTAAGGCGGACGAAACAATGTGGTGGCGCGACCTGTTATCGTTTCGAGCAAAAGCTGCGTCGCATTCAGCTCTACCCGGATATGTTCGGGCCAGCAGAGCGCGAGATTGGGATGATAGTAAGTGTGGTTCCCGATCTCGTGCCCTTCGTTAACGATGCGACGAACAAGATTTGGGTATCGTTCCGCGTTCACTCCCACGAGAAAAAAGGCCGCTTTCACACTTGCTGCTTTGAGAATGTCTAAAATCTTTGGCGTCCATCGTGGGTCGGGGCCGTCGTCAAAAGTGATTGCGACCTGATGCTCGCCGCCAGCGCCCTGGTGATAAAGCGTTGGGAATTCTGCAAACCTCACGTACTTCGCCGTGAGATAGCCCTCCGCGTCCACAGCGAGTTTTCGCCTCCCGTCGGTGCGATCCTCGTCAACAGTGACAATTTCGCCGTCGCCGACATCGGTTATTGTGTCGGTCGATTTTATCAGTTCGAGCGCCTGCCGCGTCTGATTATCCAAATTGAATTCGCGGGAGACATTTAACGCATCCCAAATCGCCGGGTCTTCGCTGCCGAGCCGATAAAGGGCGAACCCGCCAGCCTTCTTATCGCGCACCTCGCGCAGTTGGTTAACAAACGTGACCGCATCCAGAAACCAGACGGCATGCTCCTTATCTTCATCCTGAAAATAAAAATACGGGCTGTAAGCCGGGCCTCGCACTTCCGCGCTCTCGATTTCGGCGTCATTAGCGCGGCTCATCGCTTCCGAAAAACTGATCATCTCAGCTTTTCGTCCGCCGATCGTCCAATCGTATCCGTAACTGCCGATTGCGAAGATCCATTGCTTCGTGTCGGCATCCTCCAGCAGGCTGTGCAGCCAGCCTTCAAACCACGAGCGCGATGCCAGCGGCCCGGGCGGATCCGTGTCCGAGGTTTCGTCAAACAACATCGCTACAAAACGATCGACGTTATCGGAAAGCGCCTCGAAATCGATGTAATCCAATTCCTGGTTAGGCTGAACGCACAGCCAAAGCTCCTTGTTATCGTCGTGCAACGCGTCAGCAAACTTGTCGATGAATCCAGTGATGTCTTTTTTGTAAGCCGGGTCGATTTGCTGCCAGTCGACCACAACGCCCGCTGCTTTCGCGTTGCGCAAGACGGAAAGCACACGCTGGATAAACCGGTCCTGTCTTTGCGCCGGTCCGTGCGCGAGATTTTCAATCGCTTCCGGCTCCCACGTGTCACCGACAAGATTTGTCAGCAGCGGCAGAAGCGCGATGCCCTTGTTTGCGGTCAGTTTCGATAGCCGGGTGTCTCCGTCGATTTGTAAATCGCCCAAGCCATCGATCACGGTCATCCATTCCGGGCAGAGATGTGTAATCTGTCCTGCGTGTTCCTCGAGCGACGCGTAGCTGTACGGATCACCGTTCCCGTAGAACGCCAGGCGCACTTCGTTATTGGGCGATTTCTTCGCCGAAAGCTTGCGGGGTGAAGGCGCCGGCGCCGCGCCGGCAAGCTTTCTCGCCGCTTGTCGCGCTTGGGCGAATTTCTGCCACAGCAACGAACTTGGAGACAATTGGTCGGCCGGATTTTGCTTTTGCAACGCTTTCAACTGGCCTTTCAATTGTCGCAGTGAAAACGGCACATTCATTTTCGGCGTGACGAAAAGCGTCTGAACAAACACGACCGTCCCGAGAAAAAATAGTACGCTCGCAATAAGGAGGATCAGACGCAGGCGCGGCCAACGCTTTCCCGTCGGATCGGAGAAAACGAACGGCGTGACTTCTTCTGGGGGGAACTCCCGCATGCGGTGCCTATAATCGCTCAAGCGCAAAAATAAGAAAATCCGATTCTGTTATTCGAGATCGTGCCCTCCAATGACTGAACGGCAAACTGCGCGGCAGGGACCTAGGTCGCCTCGCCCTTTCAGGGAGAGGGGCGGGTGAGGGTCTAGTTTTGGTAACGGACCTCCGCGCTCGAACCCCTCACCGCTATCCTCTCCTCTTGACAAGGGGAGAGGCGGAAACTGCGGAAAATATGTCTGGCGTGGATTGCTTGTCCTATCACCCAAAATTCGGCGTTGGACGCTGAGCGTACGATGTTGAACGTTGGATCCTGAATGCACATCGAAGCCGACTCACTTCCAACTGGGCACGCCGGTATCCTAGGGCGCTTAAAAAAAGGCCCAACCATCCATTCGAGCGCATGGGTTGTCCCGGGAGCAACGGTGATTGGCGACGTGATTTTGGAGGAAGAATCGAGCGTATGGTACGGCGCTGTGCTTCGTGGCGATATCAATCGGATCGTCGTCGGCCCGCGGTCGAATATTCAAGATAACGCCGTCGTTCATATCGACACAGGTTATCCAACAACCATGGGCGAACTGGTTACCGTTGGTCACACCGCCGTCGTACACGCATGCAAAATCGACAATGAAGTGCTGGTTGGGATGGGCGCCATCATTCTCGACGATGTGGAAGTCGGGGCGCGCTCGATCATCGGAGCAAACGCTCTTGTCACAATCGGGACGAAAATTCCCCCGGGATCGCTCGTGCTCGGATCACCGGCGAAAATACGCCGCCAACTTACTCTGGATGAACAAAAGGATATCGCCCGGTGGGCTTGGAGCTATGTCGAAACGGCAAAGCAATATCGCGAATTTTACTAAACAATTTGCTACCAGAAAAAACATCAAACATCGATGAAAACGACTTTCGGTTCCGCATTAGCTGTGCTCTTAGCCCTGGGCTTCTCCTTGGCGCGGTCCTCTGCCGAAGAGACGCAGTCCGCAGACATGCGCCTTTATCCGCCGACGACTATTGAATGGAAAGCAGCGCCAGCGGCATTGCCTCCTGGCGCAAAGATGGCCGTACTCGAAGGCGACCCAACCAAAGAAGGCCCGTTCGTGGTGCGTTTTCAGTTTCCTGAGGGCTATCATATCCCGCCGCATACCCATCCGAAAACCGAGCGAGTCACTGTGATTTCGGGTGCTCTTTATTTTGCGACCGGAGAAGCGCTTGATCGCGGCAGCGCAAAAAAACTTCCGGCTGGCTCCTTCGGTTACTGGCCGGCCGGAATGAAACACACGGCGTGGTCTGAAGGTGAAACAGTTATCCAACTTCATGGCGTCGGACCGTGGCAGATCAATTACGTGAATCCCGCCGATGATCCGAGGAACGCAAAGAAATCACCCTAACCGGTAGGGCGCGACCGGTGGGCGCGCCGATGGCGTTTCACAGTATGGAGCCGCGGGGACGCATGCGACATAGACGGGCAGCTCGTTAGAGCGAGAGAGCGGGGGCGAACGAGTCAAACACGCTACAAGTCACGCGCGAGTTCGCGCGCTTTCTCGCGCAATAATTCTCCAGCACGTTTCATTTGTTCCTTCTCGCTCATGTCAGAGCGCGCGAGTTGATCGACTTCATCAAACAACTCGTGCACCTGTTGGTTTCCGTCATAACGCCCAGCAATTGCGAAAACTTTCTTGCCAAGTTTTCGCGCCAATCTCGCAACCCCTGCAGGCGTTTTTCCCTCCAAAGTCTGCCGATCCAAGCTCCCCTCGCCCGTGATGACAACATCGACACCTTTCATTTTTGATTCCAGCCCGACGGCTTCTGCAACGACATCGAAGCCGGGCCGAATCGTCGCTCCGCAGAAACTCATCAGACCAAATCCGAGTCCACCCGCCGCGCCCGCGCCGGGCCTGTTGCGATAATCAAAATCAAATTCCTTAGCGACAATATCAGTTAACCTGGTGAGTGCCCGTTCCAAGAGATTGAGCTCATTCTTCGTCGCGCCCTTTTGCGGACCAAATACTCGCGTCGCCCCATTTTCGCCGAGCAACGGATTCTGCACATCAACTGCAGCAATGATTTTCGGCAAATTCAAATCTTGCGGTCTTTCGATCCGACTGAGATTGACCAAATCGGTCACGCATCCTCTGTCTTTTTCTTTCTGTTGCTCGCTTGCTGCGCCGAAACCTGGCGAAGGCGGGTGCTCATAATCGAATCGAAACCCCAAAGCCCTTGCCATCCCAGATCCGCCATCATTCGTTGCGCTGCCGCCAAGACCGAGAATGATTTCGTTCGCTCCTCGACCAGCTGCGTCCAAAATCATTTCGCCAACACCGAACGTGGTCGCGTAAACGGGGTCTCGTTCGCTTTCAGATAGTCGACGCATTCCGGCGGCTTCGCTCATTTCCAGCACCGCCAGTTTCCCGTCTTTAATCCACGCGTAACGCGCCTCGATTTCACGACCGATTGGATCGTGTGCTTTGCATTTCAACCATGACCCTCCGCGCGCTTCGCAAATCGCTTCTGCCGTTCCCTCACCACCGTCCGCCATCGGCACGATGTCGATCTCGGCGTCCGGCAAAGCGTCGCGCAGACCTTTCGCAATGTTTTCGGCGACTTCTCGCGCGTTGAGTGCGCCTTTGAATTTATCCGGAGCGATGAGGACTTTCATGGTGGCACAGGCCGGCGGGCGTCTCGCCTGCCGGATCGAGCAGGCTAGAAGCCCTCTCGCCCCACAGACGAGAACATCTGTGCTACGATTGCAACTTTCGTTCCAAAATTTCTCCGGCCAACTGCGGATTAGCCTTCCCTTTTGATAATTTAATCACCTGCCCCTTAAGAAAATTTAGGGAGGAGATATTACCGGCTTTGAAATCCGCGACCGGCTTGGGATTCGCGGCGATTACTTCGTCGCATAATTTTTCGATAGTGCTTAGATCGCTTAGTTGTTCGATCCCCTTTTCTTTCACAATCGTGGGCGCCGTTCTTCCACTCGCAAACATCTCCGCGAAAACCTCTTTACCTTGCTTGCCGCTGATTTTTCCGCTGTCGATCAGATTGACCAACTCATCAAAGGCCTCTGGTGGAATCGGACAATCGGTGATGGTTTTACCGGCGCTGCTAAGAGCGTTCTGCAGGTCGTTTAGAATCCAGTTTGCGATATTCTTCGGTTTCTTTGCGCCTTTAGCTGCCGCTTCAAAATAACGCGCCACATCAAGATCGTTCGCCAGCACGGCAGCATCGTACGGGCTCACCTGGTATTGCTGCACAAAACGGTCTCGTTTCGCTTTCGGCAACTCAGGCACCCGCTGTCGAACTTCGGCCAGAAGCACTTCAGTTTTTACCGGCACAAGGTCAGGATCCGGGAAGTAGCGGTAATCATGCGCGAATTCTTTTGTCCTCATCAAAAACGTTTCGCCGGCTGTATCGCTCCAACCCCGTGTCTCTTGCTCGAGTGTGTCGCCATTTTCTAGTGCACTAATTTGACGTCGGATCTCGTACGCCAGGGCGCGTCGCACTCCACTGAGTGAATTCAGGTTCTTGATCTCGATCTTCGCTCCAAGCTCTGTCTGCGACTCCGGTCGCACCGACACGTTGCAGTCACAGCGGAGTTGCCCCTTCTCCATATCGGCATCGCTTACCGCTCCGTAGATCAAGATTTGCCTGAGAGACGTCAGAAACGCGAACGCTTCCTCCGGCGAGTTGATTTCCGGTTGCGTCACGATCTCCATCAACGGTATGCCGGCACGATTGAAGTCGATTCCCGTGCTGTTCTCAAGGTGGAAGCTCTTGGCCACGTCTTCCTCGAGATGAATGCGCACGAGATGCACTTCCTTGTCGGGCGTAGCGATATTTTTCTGTGCGTCCTTCGGGTAAGCCAGATCGTGCAATGGGACGGCGCCGTTGGAGCAAAGCGGCATGTCGTACTGCGAGATCTGATAGTTCTTCGGCATGTCTGGATAGAAATAGTTTTTGCGATCGAACTTGCAGATGGGTGCAATGTCGCATCCGAGCATGAGTCCAGTCAGCACCGTCATGCGCAGCGCCTCCTGATTCATCACTGGCAATGCGCCAGGCAAACCAAGACAAACCGGGCAGGTGTGCGTGTTCGGTTCCGCTCCGAACTCAACCGGCGAAGCACAAAACATCTTCGAGCGCGTGTTAAGCTGGACGTGCACTTCCAGACCGATGGTGGCGAGATACTTCATGCGATTCCGTATATTCGTTGAAGCGTTAAAGCGTTGCTGCCTTGTCATGTTGAGCGGAGCGAAACATCTCTAGCTGTTGGCTTGGGGCAACTCGAACTCCAGAAGGGATCAGAGATTCTTCGCTTCATTCAGAATGACGGAGGACGGTTCCAACCGCTTCAACGCTTTAGCGGTTTAGCAGGTGGCGAATTCTGCTCCAGCGCATAATCGAGCGCGCGCTGAATGTCGAATTTCCTGACTCGCTCTGCGAGGACCGGATCATTTGCCGCATCGATGACACGAGGATTTTGAAGGAGATCGACGAAGCGCCTCTGCGCGATCAGATCGGCGATTTCCGGATCGCTTCGCAACGCGACGATCTTTGGATGCTCGCTCAATTCGCGGGCACCCGGGAACGTTAGAAATTTCTCCGCGCGTTCCGGGCTGGAAAGAACGTTCCCCGCTTTCTCCAGCGTTTCATATGTTCTCTGCGAAATCGGGTCGGCGCCCTTGAACACGCTTCCAAGCAGACCTAGTTCGAGCGAATTCTTCAGGCGTGCCAGTGATGTCGCGAGCGCCGGCGCGCGATCGTCTGATTCCGAAAGAAAATGGCGGCGCACATCGAGAGCACGGGAGGTTGCATCTTGTGCATCATGCGCTGATGCGCGCGGCCGGCTGCGAGCCTGCCCTTCAGCGAGAGCGCCAATCGCTCGCACACTCGCAACGGTCAGCCAAAGCAAAAAAACGCCGAAAAACAATCCAATGATTGCACCCGAAAAACCGTAAAGAAAATAGACCAGTCCGGATTCCTGCTGGGAAGTTCGCTTAAACAAAATCGCTCCGATGCCGCTTATGAGCGCATAGACGGCCAGGGCAAGTATTGCGCCGCATAAGATCGACAAAAGGGGGTCAGGTATTTTGAAAAAGGACCGCGCCGCAGGAACACACAAGCCGCCTCCAAGAAACGCAGCCCCGTAGGCAGCGGCAAGAGCGATAAGGCGCATGACTTGACGCATCAAGCCCAATCGCCAACCCCGCACGACTTCGAATAAAATCAAAATGACGCCAAAAGAAATGAAGACTACCTGCCAAAGTGGCGACCCGGCGACTGACGGAATTGCGGATTGCGGATTTTGGATTGCGGATAGGTGAATGCCTACGAACGACCTCATATTGTCATTCTGAGCGAAGCGAAGAATCTCTGATCATTTCTGAAGGGGCAGCCAGGAAACAGCCAGGGATGTTTCGCTTCGCTCAATATGACAGTGCTGATACTGGATAGTTCTGGCATTTCGATCTCACTGTTCCGCACTCGACATTCCGCGATCTGCAATCATGATTGCACGCTGCCGCAAAGCATGATCGCAAAGCACCAGCGCGGCCATCGCTTCCACGATCGGCACCGCTCGGGGAAGAACGCACGGATCATGGCGTCCGCGGGCAGCGAGCTGAGTTTGCTTGCGTGAACTGGTCACGGTCTTCTGTTCATGGGCGATCGTAGCTGTCGGCTTGAACGCGACACGAAAATAAATCTCCTCTCCATTACTGATGCCGCCCTGCGCGCCGCCAGAATTGTTAGTTGCCGCGCGAATTCTCCCGCCGCGTATTTCAAATGGATCGTTATGCTGCGAGCCCCGCATCCGCGTCGCGGCAAAACCAGAACCAATCTCGAATCCTTTCGTTGCCGGTATGCTCAGCATCGCTTTAGCCAGATCTGCATCGAGCTTGTCGAAAACCGGTTCGCCGAGTCCGGGCGGAATGCCGCGCACCACGCATTCAATAACGCCACCAACCGAATCGCCTTTGTTGCGAATCTCTTCGATCAGCGACACCATCTTTTTCGCCGCCACGGTATCCGGGCAGCGAACAATATTCTTCTCGATCTCCTTCCCCTTTACGGTGGAACGATTGATTTTCGCAACGACTTCGTGAATTTGCGTGACGTAGGCGACAATCTCGAATTCCGCATACAGCACTGACAATATTTTCTTTGCAACTGCGCCTGCTGCCACTCGGCCGATAGTTTCCCGCGCTGAAGCGCGGCCACCGCCCTGCCAGTTCCGTATTCCATACTTGGCTTCATAAGTGAAATCGGCATGCGAAGGCCGAAATTTCTCTGCGATCTCCATGTAGTCCTCCGGTCGCGCGTCTTTGTTGCGCACGAGAATCGCGATCGGAGTACCGAGTGTTTTGCCTCCAAAGATACCTGACAGAATTTCGCATCGATCTTCTTCTTTCCGCTGCGTTGCAATTTTACTTTGACCCGGACGGCGGCGGTCCAGCTCCCGTTGGATCCGTGCCTCAGACAGTTCAATATTCGGCGGGCAACCGTCGATGACCACGCCCACGCCGCCCCCGTGCGATTCGCCAAAAGTGGTGACGCGAAAGAGCTGGCCAAAGGTGTTGGACATTAAACTATTGTAGCACAGGCATCTTGCCTGTGGGGCCAGCGGGCGTCTCGCCTGCGGAAATCCCCACTCGGCAGGCGAGATGCATGCCTACCCCACCGCCGGGACGGCCGTGTTACTGTTTCGTGCTCTTGGGAGCAGGAGGCGACAAAAGCTGAGGCGACCGTGGCGGCACGGGCGAGGACTGCACAATGGACGTTGTCGTCTGTCCATGAACGAGAAAGCGATCCAGCACGCGATCCAAAGACGCGATTTCGGGCAGGTGCACTTTGAGAATGAAACAATCTTCTCCGGTGACTCGATGACATTCCACTATCTCGGGAATTTGTTGAGCAAGCGCCGAGATTTTTGGCACGTGGCCGGGTAGTGGCCGGATTCTGACGAACGCTGTGATATCATGCCCTGCCGCTTTCGGATCCAGTTCGAGACGATAGCCGGCGATCACACCACTTTTTTCTAAACGTCGAACGCGCTCTTTCGCCGCTGGATTGGACATCCGAATTTTTCTGGCCAGCTCGGCGGTCGACATTCGTGGATTCCGTTGCAAGAGCTTCAGAATTTCAATATTCTTGTGATCTTCTAATATTTCCTTAATATTCACGGATCTCCCCCCCTAATACATTAAAAGTTATCACTGATAACTAGAGTCTACCTTATTTATGCTTGTTCTCATGGCTCAATGATCTATTTATAATTATGACGGACGAGATCATTTTTCCGACAAAGCCAATAGCCGGGGAACGGCCGCGCACAGCGGAACGTATTCCGCCGGAGGCTTTTTTTATTTGCAGCGCCATTTTTCATTATCTTGGGCCAGCCTTTGCAGTGCTTCTCTTTGCCAGGGTTGATGTATTAGGCGTCGCGTGGCTGCGGATTGCAAGCGCGGCGGTAGTGTTCGCAGTCTGGAAGCGTCCCTGGCGTTTATTCGCTGAATTGGAGACACGCGAGCGGCGAACCGTGATCGCATTAGGTTTCGTGCTGGCAATCATGAACGTCTGTTTTTATCTGGCGATCGATCGGCTGCCATTAGCGACAGTCGGGACAATTGAGTTTCTCGGACCAATCGTGCTGGCAGCATTCGGTGTGCGGACGATGCGAAATCTTGCCGCTCTACTACTCGCGTGCGGCGGGGTGTTCCTGTTGACCAGCGTGCGGATCAGCGGCGAGCCGATTGGATACATTTTCGCATTTGCGAATTGCGCGCTATTCGTTCTTTACATTCTGCTTGGGCATCGGATCGCCGCGACCGGTGGCCGCGGTGGAGTTGAACGTCTGGCACTGGCAATGGTTATCGCGAGTCTTGTGGTCACCCCTATTGGATTAAAAAACGCGTTGGTCGCAGTGTTCGATCCAAGTCTTCTTCTCGCTGGCGCCGGCGTCGGTATTTGTTCCTCCGTCATCCCTTACATCTGCGATCAATTTGCAATGGCGCGATTATCGAAGGCCACTTTTGCTCTTATGCTGTCCCTGTTGCCTGCGACAGCATGTCTGGTCGGAATAGTCGTGCTGCGACAGGTTCCGTCGATTTCCGACCTAAGCGGCGTCGGTGCAGTGATAGCTGGGGTCGCTTTAAAACGAAGCGCACATGGTTAGAAGCCATCACATAAATAGGAAACGGGTACGTTGCTTGAGATTTGGCGTTACAGCAATGCGCGAGGAGGGAGAATATCTTTCATGGATCTGTGACCGACGAGCAACGCCGCTGCAGCGGCAAAGATCCGCAACCCTCCGGGCTAAGCTCTGCCGCCCGCCAGAGCTTAGCGCACACATTCCCTATTTATGTGATGGGTTCTTAAACGGAGGTGTTAAAGGATGAATTATACAAATCTTGGTAAAACGGGACTCAAGGTATCCCGAATCTGTCTGGGCTGCATGAGTTACGGACTCGAGGAGAGAGAGTGGGGTCTGAATGAGGAACAAGGTCGGCCTTTCATTAAACGAGCGCTCGAGCTTGGCATTAACTTTTTTGACACAGCCAACATGTACGGGAATGGCAGGAGCGAAGAAGTTTTGGGCCGTGCGCTGCACGATTTTGCGAAACGGGATGAGACAGTCATCGCGACGAAAGTCTATTTCCCGATGCGTCCCGATGTGAATGGGCGTGGATTGTCCCGCAAAACGATCATGACAGAGATCGACCATAGTTTGCGGCGACTAGGAACGGATTACGTCGATCTTTATCAGATCCACCGTTGGGATTACGATACGCCGATTGAAGAGACACTAGAGGCCCTTCACGACGTCGTAAAATCAGGAAAGACGCGTTACATCGGGGCATCATCGATGTTTGCCTGGCGATTCTGCAAGGCTCTTTACCTGGCCGATCTCCACAGTTGGACGCGTTTTGTTTCGATGCAGCCGCATTACAATCTGCTGAATCGTGAAGAGGAACGGGAGATGTTACCTCTTTGCCTGACGGAGGGTATTGGTGTGTTGCCATGGAGCCCACTGGCGCGCGGTCGCCTTGCTCGCGCCTGGGAAACGCAGTCGAGCACTACTCGCGGTCAGACTGATGAGTACGGCAAAAAACTTTATTCCGGGACTGAGAAAGCGGACAAACCGGTTGTAGAGCGCGTGGGAGAAATTGCCAAGGCGCGAGGCATCCCTCGCGCACAGATCGCGCTCGCGTGGTTGCTTCACAAGCCTGCGGTAACGGCGCCGATTGTTGGCGCAACTAAACTTCACCATCTCGAAGAAGCAGTGGCAGCTCTGAACGTGAAACTATCCGACGCGGAAATCGAAGCGCTCGAGGCGCCATACGTGCCTCATCCGATCGCCGGATTCGAATGAGCAAGATTTCGAGAGCGAACGTGGCAGAAGACATCGATGCCGGGTAAGCTTTTAACTAACGCCAATCAACTTAACCCTATGCTTCCTGATTACGTCGACTTCTTAATCAAACGATTTGAGAACCCGGATGAGGTTCGCACTTTTGAGAAAGGACGGTTCGAACTCATCAAGATCGGCGGAATGACGATCGGCCGGGCGACGTATGAGCCCGGCTGGAAATGGTCGGAGCATATCGCACCCGTTGCCGGGACGTCCCTTTGCCAGGTGGAGCACATCGGCATGGTGATCTCGGGACAAGCTGCATGCGCGATGGAGGATGGAAGATCTTACGTCATGAAGCCTGGAGACATCTTTTACATCGGTCCCGGGCACGATAGTTGGGTGGTGGGCGATCAACCTTATGTTTCGCTTCACTTTCTCGGAGCGGAAAAATACGCGCATGACTAAGAGGACTTCTGCCGTTTCGAAATCCACTGCACCGCACCATACGTTGGCGAGCGTATGCGAGCTAAATCGCTTCGAGCGCGCTCTTCAAATCGTCGATTAAATCGCGGACATCTTCCACGCCCACCGAAAGCCTGACGAGCGAATCGGTAACGCCCAGTTCTTCGCGCCGCTCCTTCGGGACCGACGCATGCGTCATGAGCGCGGGATGATTAACGAGGCTTTCTACACCACCCAAACTTTCGGCCAACGCAAAAAGGTGCGTATTTTCTAAAAAGCGCCTGGTGTCCGCGAGATCACCTTTCAAGATGATCGTTACAATTCCGCCAAAGCCGCGCATTTGCTGACGCGCCAGATCGTGGTGCGGATGGGACTTTAGCCCCGGATAACGGACGGATTTTACCTCTCGCTGTTCCTCCAACCAGCGCGCAATCTCAAGGGCGTTTGCGCAATGGCGCTCCATTCGGAGCGGCAATGTTTTTAAACTGCGCAGCACAAGAAAACTGTCGAACGTGCCGGCGATTGCGCCGACTGAGTTTTGCAGGAACGCAATTTGATCGCCGAGTTCCTTGTTGTCGCCGACTACGACGACTCCGCCCACCAGATCGGAATGACCGTTCAAATACTTTGTCGCAGAATGCACCACTATGTCGAATCCAGTCTCAATCGGGCGTTGAATCCACGGCGTCGCAAATGTGTTATCGCAAACTGAGATGATTTTGTGCTCCCGCGCGATCTTCGCGATTGCTTCAAGATCGATCAGCTTCAGTAGTGGATTGCTCGGCGTTTCGATCCAAACCATGCGCGTATTGGGTTTGATGGCGCGCTCCAGATCTTTCGCGTCTGTCAGATCAGCGTAAGTAAAATCAAGGTTCGCCGACCGACGGCGCACCTTATCGAACAATCTCAATGTGCCGCCGTAAAGATCGTCACTTGCAACGATATGCGAGCCGCTCTCAAGAAGTTCAAGCACTGTCGCCATCGCAGCGAGGCCTGAGGCAAACGCGAATCCGCGTGTGCCGCTTTCCAAGTCGGCGATGCACTTTTCATAAGCGAGCCGGGTGGGATTGATCGAGCGCGCGTAATCGTAGCCTTTGTGCTTTCCCGGACTTTCCTGCACGTACGTCGATGTTGCATAAATCGGCGTCATCACCGCACCAGTGGAAGGGTCGGGCGCCTGCCCCGCGTGAATCGCACGGGTGGCGAATTCGAGTTGCTTTTTCATATCGGTTTCATCTAACCACGGATGACGCGGATTTCTCGGAGAAAATTTGGCGCGCTGTCATTCTGAGCGGAGCGAAGAATCTCTGATCAGGTGTTCCGATAATCGTGAAGCGTCAAATCCAGAGATGTTTCGCTTCGCTGAACATGACAAAAATGGCGGCGGTCATCCGGTTCATCCGCGCAAGCAGCGATTCACTGCTTCGGCATGTGCAACCGCAAGTATGAGAGCAGATCGGAACGCGTGACCAGCCCGAGGAATTTGTCGTCTTCCATCACAATAGCCACCCGGCCGCGATCAAATACGTCCAAAAGATCTTTGATAGTCGCTTTGGGCGAGAGTGTTTCGAGCTTGGACGTCATCGCATTTTTGACCGGATCATTAAAGTGCAGGGGATCGCGGTGTACTTTCACAAGAATATCGGATTCATCGATAATCCCAAGCGCGCGTCCATCTTGATCGACCACGGGAAGCTGCGACACATCCGCTCCACGCATCCGTTTGAACGCGGTCAGCAACGTGTCCGTCGGTCCAATGGAAATTACTTCGCCAGCTTCGTAACGATGCGAGATGAGATCGCTCAAATCGCCATGCGGCGGACGATGAATGAAACCTTGCTCCGCCATCCAGAAATCGTCGAACATCTTGGAAAGATATTTGTTCCCGGTATCGACCACAAAGCTGACGACGCGCTTCGGTTTCGTCTGTTTACGGCAATAACGCAGCGCCCCGGCGACCAGTGTGCCCGTGGAAGATCCACCGAAAATTCCTTCCTTGCGCAACAGTTCGCGCACTGTTGCAAAGCTTTCCGCGTCATCAATCTCAAATGCTTCGGTTACGAGCGACATGTCGGCAATCTCAGGAATAAAATCCTCGCCGATGCCTTCGACCGCCCAACTGCCTGCTTCGAGCAGCTTGCCCGACTTAATGTACTCGAAAAGTATGGAACCCTTCGGGTCGGCCAAAACCATTTCGATGCCGCGCCGCGGTTTAACGCGATTAAAAAATCGCCCGAGACCAGTCAGCGTCCCACCAGACCCGACGCCTACGACAACCGCATCGACATCGTGCCGCATTTGCTCCCAGATTTCCGGTCCTGTGGTGCGCTCGTGCGCTAAAGGATTTGCAGGATTCCCGAATTGATTCACATAGAACGCGCCCGGGATTTCCTCGGCAAGTCGCGCAGCCACATCCTGGTAATATTCAGGATGGCCGCGCGTCACGTCCGAACGTGTGATCCGCACTTCGGCGCCGAGCGCTTTCACATGCGAGATTTTTTCCTGCGACATTTTATCGGGGATTACGAGTAAGACGCGGTAGCCTTTCGCGCCTGCAACCAGCGCAAGACCCAAACCGGTGTTGCCTGCTGTGGCCTCAACAACCGTGCCGCCGGGCTGCAATTTCCCTTCGTCTTCCGCAGCTTCGATCATCGACAGCGCGATGCGATCCTTGATCGATCCGCCTGGATTTTGATTTTCAAGCTTGAGAAAAAGCTGACATGGACCCGTGTCGAGCTGCGTGACTTCTACCAACGGTGTGTCGCCAATCAGCGACAGAATTTGCGGCGGACGTTTTGAATTGATGTGGGGAACGGTGGGAGTTTCGAGCATTGCGAATCCTTAGGGGTAGCCTATTGCCGGTTCGCCTTTATGCGACCATTCCGATTTGCTGTCTTCGAGAAACTGCTGGAGCACAGGGAAACGGACCTCGCCGTAGTTCAATGCGTAGCGGAGATCGCCGCCTTTGTAAATCCAAGTCGTAGGAATCCACGAAAGCGGCATCCCGGCGAATTGCTTGATTTTGCCGTCACCCTTGCGCGGCCCCGGATCAGCCAGGATCGTGACGTTCGGTTGGTCCGTAATTTGGAATTTCTGCAAGATCGCATGGCCGTCCTCGCCATCGTTCCAAATAGATACGAAATAGAATTTCACCTGCGGATTCTCTTTGGCCATTTTGAGCCAGCCGCCGCTCTTCAATTCTGCCTGGCAATTGGAGCACCAAGGCGCCCAAAGATGCACGACGCTGAGATCGGGTGATTTGATCGCTTCGAGAATTTTTTGCTCGGCGGGGGACGCAGCGCGGAGTGATGTGGCTGTGAGAAGCGTGGCGAAGATCAACAATCGGAACAGCAACATATCGATGTTGAAAGATAGAGGGGAAACGCCCAACGCTCAATGTCCAACGCCAACATTCAATGTGGGTCATTCGGGCGGAGCGAGGAACCCCACATTCGAAGCCAGGGTCACGCGAACTATTCTGGGTGAAGCAGCAGTGATTGGGTGAGTCCTTTGCTTCGCTTAGGACGACGCCTGCGGTATCCTCGGCTGTCATTTGACCTGCGCGCGGAAAATGCATACTATGGCGTCCCGCTTCCGCGGCCCAGCTTCGCGGAAATCTTCCCCGAAGAAGTTCGGGGCTATCCCGAAAATTTCGGGAAAGGAGGCTCATTTAATTTTATGATTCACATGCAGGATGTAATGGCCAAGCCGATGCCGGACTTCCGGGAGGGAAGCATCGTCAAGGGACGCATTTTGGAAATTCGCCCGCGCGAAGTGTTGGTGGATGTCGGATACAAATCCGAGGGCGTCATTCCATTGGCAGAATTTGATGATGTTGATTCCCTCGAGGTCGGCGACGAGGTGGAGGTGCTTCTGGAGCGGCTGGAAAACGAAGAAGGTATGGTTGTTCTCTCGAAGGAGAAAGCCGCCTACCGCCAAAATTGGAACAAGATCGTGGGTGTGTTCCAAGGTGACGGCCTCATCAAAGGCAAGGTGAAATCGGTAGTGAAAGGCGGCCTGATGGTGAACATCGGCGTTGAGGCATTTTTGCCGGCATCGCAAATCGACGTCGTTCCACCAAAGGATTTGCAGCAATTCGTTGGCAACACGTACGATTTCAAAATCGTTAAGCTCAATGACGATCGCAAGAACGTCGTGCTGAGCAGGCGCGAAGTAATCGAGAAGGAGCGAAGCGAAAAACGCCTGAAATTCATGGAAGGCGTTAACGTGGGCGACCGCGTAACCGGCACGGTGAAAAACATCACTGACTTCGGAGCATTCATCGATCTCGATGGGATGGATGGGTTGTTGCACGTCACCGACATGACCTGGGGTCGGCTGGGGCATCCGAACGAGTTATTGAAGGTCGGGCAGCAGTTGGAAGTAGTCGTGCTGGACATCAACAAGGAAAAAGAGCGCGTGTCGCTGGGGCTTAAACAAACTCAGAAGAATCCGTGGGACCAGATCGAGGAACGTTTCCCGGCAGGCCAGCGCATCAAGGGCAAGATCACCAATCTTGTTCCCTACGGCGCGTTTGTTGAGATCGAAGAGGGCGTGGAAGGACTAATCCATGTCTCCGAGCTTTCGTGGACGAAGCGCATCATGCGTCCATCTGACATCCTCAGTGTTGGCCAGGAAGTCGAAGCTGTCGTGCTCGGCGTGAACAAAGAAGAACAGAAAATTTCATTGGGTCTTCGCCAGCTCGAGCAGAACCCTTGGGATGAAATCGAAAAGAAATTCACCATCGGCAGTCAGGTGAAAGGCAAGATTCGCAACATGACCGCGTATGGCGCGTTCGTGGAGCTAGAGGAAGGCATCGATGGAATGATTCACGTCTCAGATTTGAGTTGGACCCGCAAGATCAATCACCCCAGCGAAGTCTTTAAGAAGGGCGACGAAGTCGAAGCCGTTGTCATCGACATCGACAAGGTAAACCAACGGATCAGCCTTGGAATCAAACAACTTACCGACGATCCCTGGAAAACAATCGATGAGAAATACAAGATCGGCGACCTTGTCAAAGGCAAGGTAACGAAGCTTGCCAGCTTTGGCGCCTTTGTGCAGCTGCAAGACGATATCGATGGCCTCGTGCACATCTCGCAATTGAGCGAAGATCACGTCGCGAAGGTAAAAGATGTGCTCAAAGTCGGTCAGGAAGTCGAAGCTCGTGTCATAAAAGTGGACAAAGTTGAGCGCCGCATTGGATTGTCGATCAAGGCCGCGAATTACACCGAGGAACAACTGCGCAAGGAAGCGGAAGCTCTCGACATCCTCCGCCCAGGCGAAGACATGGTCGGCCTTGAGAAAGCATTCGCCGCAGCCGAACAGGAAGAATATCGCCCCGGCGAATCTAAGAAGGCAGAAAACGAATCAACCGAGCCTAAGCGCGAGTCGAAGAAAGACTCGAAAAAGAAATAGGTGGCTGCCGCAATCGGGTGTGCGCGGACTGAATCGAGTTGATCGGCACGTTAGGCTTTTCAAATTACGCCGATCACGCCTGAGCGAGACGCGACCGGGCATGAGTTTTCATGCTAGCCCATGTCGAAATGAAGGTCGCGGAAATCCCCGACAATGCGGGTCAGATACTCCTCTAAGCTTTGGTACGGTCTCGTTGCCTACTTGGCTTCGGTAGGCGGTACCGTCCTGCTGGCGAGTGAGCTTGATCGGCCTTGGGCGGTGCTGCTGCTCATCAGCGCAGCAGTGCTGGCGGTGATCGTCTGGGGGCGACAAGAATGGATACCGGCGTTTCCGCGCTATCCTGTCACTCGCGTAACCTTCTTTAAGCACAGCAGCTTTATCCATTGGTTCGTGTTGCTAAGTGCATTCCTGGTCGCGCTGGCAGGCGACCTTCGTTACCTCGCCGTTCCGAAGGAAACTTTTGGGCTAGCCGGTCTTCTATGGCTCGCGAGCATCGGCTTTTTGCTGTGGTCTAGTTTTGTTTGGTCGCAATCAACCCCGGATTATACCCATGAGCTACACCTCCCAAGATGGACTGCTTGGGAGATGGTGATATTCGCTAGCTTACTGCTGGTGGCGTTGCTTGCCCGAATTTGGAATCTGACTGGCTTTCCTGACAATATTTACCCGGACGAGGTCATGACCGGCACCGTCGCCACTCAGTCTTACATAAATCCGACCGGTCGCAGTCCGTCGGTTTTCAGCACAGCGTGGAGCGGGATAGATTTACCTGCTCTGTGGTTCTGGATAGTTGGATGGTTTGTTAAGGTCGGTGGTAGCTCACTTGCGATGCTAAGGCTTCCTGCGGCTTTATTCGGCGCCGCTACAGCGGTCCCGTTGTATGGACTAATACGCGGCACATGGGGTAGATACGCCGCAATAAGCGGGACAGCGATCCTGGCCTTCAGCGCGTCTAATATCCACTTCAGCCGGCTCGCACTTAATAACATAACAACTCAGTTCTTCTGGACAGTCTGCTTCTTTTTTTTGTTGCGTGGCCTGCGATCACGCCGGCCGTTTGATTGGATATTCGCGGGCTTGTCGGCCGGGCTAAGTGATTACTTCTACTATGGTACCCGGCTCTTGCCATTTATCCTGATTCTGTACTTCTGTTACATACTGATTTTTCACTGGAAGCAGGGGCGTGATTACCTGATGAATTTCGGACTGCTCGCCGCTGGCGTTACAGCCAGTTTTCAGGATTTGCAGAACGCTTGGAAAACGGTTTGGCCTGTAATCCGCGAGAATTTTCTTGGCATGAGCACTCATAATTCACAGGACATTATTTACTATGCGCCGCTGCTCCTGCCTGCTGAAGCCGCAATACTTGTATTAGGGGTTGCTTTGCTCGTATGGCGCTGGCGTCACCCAGCCGCTTTTCTTATGCTGATTTCGGGACTCGGTGTCTTATTCGTCGGCGGCACGCTCGTCGCCTATTCCAACAGTGTTCCGCCTCTAATTAACCACTGGACTCCAGCTTTCCCGGCTTTTTATGTTGCGCTAGCCGTACCTATAGGAGCGTGGGCGACATCTGCGAAGGTAGAATTGCCGACAAAGGTGCGTTGGGTGGTGCCTGCGACTCTTACTGTCGGTTTATCACTGCTCGGATGGGCCAACCTGAATTTCTACTTTCATGACTATTACGCCGATCCCGCGAGTCTAAGGAGCGGCTCGTACATATCCGCCCAGCAGAACTACGAAGTTCAAACCGCCCAGAGTCGATATCGGTCTTCACTCGGTCCTGGATACCATGTGTTTACCATCGGCAAAGGCTCGCCAGCATATGATGCCACGACGATGCGATATCTGGTGGCGAAGCAGCAGTGGACAATGTTAAACAACCCTCCCGCTGAGTTGCCCTCGATCGCCGTTGAGAAGAACGGGCTGGCGTTCCTATTCTTTGCAGGAAACGAACAGTACCGGGAACTGGTCCATAAGCTATATCCAGGCGGCGCGGATGGCGAAGTGACGACAAAGAGCGGCAAGCACCTGTTCTACACGTACGTTATTACTCCGGCACAAGCGGAAGCGATCCACAAGTGATTTTCCGTGCTATCTTGAATGTTCTAGCTAGCGGCCTGCGGCGGTTGCATGTGGCCCGCGCTTTCATGCGAAGAGATGGTCGCAAATCCATGGCGACAGCGGTTCTGGCGCGCTGTTGAATCCGCTGCAAACTCGACAAGCCAATCTCAAATGAGTAACAAATCGGCAGGTCATGCCATTTGATCCTTCTCAGTCCAAACCGCGATTATGGATAATCGCGATCGCTTTGTCATTCGCGATGGCTGGCTGCGGAAACTCCACCATCGTAGGCAAATGGCGCTTGATGGGAGGATCAAATGCAATCCTGTGGGAATTTTCGGCAAATGGTGCCGTCCTTATCGGGGACGTGCGCGGCCGGTACAAATTCGGTGACCAGGACCGAATCAAAATCGAGACGCCATTCGCAACGACAGTTTACCAGATAACAATTTCCGGCGAGCGGATGACGCTGCAAGAACCCGGCGGCTCCAAGCTCGAGTTTACGAGGATAGGAGAAACGCAGCGCTGACTTGTGTTTCGGTAAAGCCTAGCGATTTCATCATTGGTTAGCTCTTTTCGGACCGCGCTTTTTTGTTCATGCCGCGCCTGGAGTTTTTGTTCCTTTGTGAGTTGCCTGATGTTCCGCTAGCGATTGGTGGCGTGTGATGGAGCGCCAACGCGCGGGTGAGACCTTTTTCGTCGGTAAGATCAAGACGCAGCGGAGTGATGGAAACCCAGCTGTGTTCGACTGCCCAGCGATCGGTTCCTTCCTCTGCTCCCTCAAGGGGCGTAATAGTGAACCAGTAAATTGGACGGCCCATTGGATCCTTGCTCGGGACCACTTTTCCGTCGTACTGCCGCACAGACTGGCGCGTCCAGCGAATGCCTCGCGGTTTTGGAGGCAAATTCACGTTGACGAGCGACATCGCTTTTTCTTCCAATAGCAACTCCAGCACCTTCGTCACATATGGCTCAAGGGCAGAGAAATTCGGTTCCTGTTTATCACTGAACTCTGTGCTGATGGCGATTCCGCGCAGACCGAGTAAAGCTGCCTGTTTTGCCGCCGCAAGCGTTCCGGAGTGCCAGCAGGAGTTGCCGAGATTTAGACCAAGATTGATTCCCGACAGGACAACATCAGTATGCTGCCACTGATGGGTCCCAAGTGCGACGCAATCGGCGGGCGTGCCGTTTACCCTGTAAGCCTCGAACTCGTCGAGGCGAATCCGTTTGTATCGCAGCGGCCGTGAAGCGGTAATAGCGTGGCCCATCGAAGATTGCTCGACGTCGGGCGCAACGATGCGCACTTCGCCAAAGCGCGACGCCACTTTCGCCAGGGCCAGAATGCCGGGACTATAGATTCCATCGTCGTTCGAAATCAAAATTCGCATGTCTTTATTTTATGAAACGTGTGCCAGATTGTTTTTGGCCGAACCGTTCCAGGTTGTATCTACGATTGCGAAAGAGGATGCGAATCACATTGATACACAATCCGAAGGCTGGCGATGCAAAACATGGCAAAAGGCAATTGATGGCAGCACTAGCCAAAGCTGGACATCACGCCACTTATCAATCCACGAAAGAACCGGGCCTCAAGAAGGCTCTCAAGAAACCGACCGACCTCATGCTTGCCGCCGGCGGAGACGGGACTACTGCAAAGGTCGCGTCCCAGCTCGTCGACAGCGGCATTCCCTTAAGCGTGCTGCCGCTCGGCACGGCGAATAATCTCGCTCGTGCGCTCGGCTTCGTCGCTTCTCCCGAGGAAATTATTACGAGGCTCGAAGACGGAAGGAAGCGGGCATTTGATGTCGGATTTGCGTATGGGCCGTGGGGTGAACGCTACTTTTTTGAAGCAGCAGGCGGCGGCCTCCTTGCAGATTACGTTCGAGCCGCGAAAAAAGAGGAAAAAAAGAACAAAACGATTAAGAAGCTTTCCAAAGAGCAAGAGATGGCTCGACACAGCGCGCTGTTATGCCGGATGCTGCACGATTATCCGGCGCGTAAATGGAAGATCGAGCTCGACGGAAAAGACATTTCCGGGCGCTACATTCTTTGGGAAGCAATGAATATTCATTCCGTCGGTCCTGCACTTTATTTGGCGCCGCGAGCCGGCACCAGAGATGGACGATTCGATTTTGCCTGCGCACGCCCAGCCGATTCCGCGCTTCTGGCGAAACACTTCGAAGCACGCGTAAATGGGAAGAAGAGCAATTCTCCGCTGCCCGCTCGAAAATTCCGCAAATTAAAGGTTGTTTGGAAAGGACCAGCACTTCATTTGGACGACAAGCTTTGGCCCAAGAAGAAGCAGAGCGGCAAATATTCCAGTGAAATTGAAATCACTGTGAAACCGTCGGCGCTGATCATTCTGCAACCAGCGCCCGCCGTCAAAACCTAGAATGCCGGTGTTTCCCTTGGAACAGGGGTTATTTCCCTGCTCAGAATTCGGCGCTGCCAGGCGTGCGCGCGAACGGGATAACGTCACGGATGTTCGGGACGCCAGTGATGAACATTAGCATTCGCTCGAAGCCGAGGCCGAAGCCGGAGTGCGGAACGGTGCCGTAACGGCGAAGATCGAGATACCATTTGTAGTCGGCTGGGTCCATGTTGTATCGGTGCATGTTTTCCTCCAGCATATCCAGCCGCTCTTCGCGCTGGCTGCCGCCGACGATTTCGCCAATTCCCGGCACGAGGAGGTCCATTGCGGTCACTGTCTTCCCGTCATCATTCAAACGCATGTAGAACGGTTTGATTTCCTTTGGGTAATTGAAAACCGTGACCGGGCACTGGAAGTGTTTCTCCGTCAACCAGCGCTCGTGTTCTGATTGCAGATTCAATCCGTAATCAATCGGGAACTCGAATTTCTCTCCGCTCTTTTTTAACAGCTCGACAGCTTCAGAATAGGTGATCCGCTGAAATGGGCGGTCTACCACAAAATCAAGTCGCGCAAGTAACTCTTTGTCCACGAACTTGCCGAAAAGTTCCATCTCATCCGGGCAATGTTCGCGCGCGTGTGCGACTAGATACTTAACAAACTCCTCGGCGAGGTCCATGTTGCCCTTCAGATCGCAAAACGCCATTTCCGGTTCGATCATCCAAAACTCGCTGGCGTGCCTGGACGTGTTGGAGTTCTCAGCGCGAAAAGTGGGTCCAAAGGTGTACACTTTGGACAACGCCAGCGCGAAGGCTTCCGCTTCAAGTTGGCCGCTTACGGTCAGATACGTCGGCCGTGCGAAAAAGTCGTTCGTATAATCGGTCTTGCCATCGGCGGTTCGCGGTATTTTCTCGGCGTCGAGTGTTGTGACCCGAAATAGTTCTCCAGCCCCTTCGCAATCGCTGCCGGTGATAATTGGCGTATGAACATAAACGAAACCGCGGTCCTGAAAAAACTGGTGAACAGCAAACGCGAGCCTGCTCCGCACGCGAAAGACACTACTGAAAAGATTTGAGCGAGGACGCAGATGGGCGATTTCGCGCAGAAATTCAGGCGTGTGCCCCTTCTTTTGCAGCGGATAGGAATCATCGGTAGTTCCTACGATCTCGATGTTGTTCCCAACCAGCTCCCATCTTTGTCCTTTGCCTTGCGAAGGAACCAACGCGCCAGTTACGCTGACTGATGCTCCCGTTGTGAGCCGTTGAACCGCCGGGTAATTCGGCAACGTGTTCTTCGCGATAACCTGAAGATTGCGCAGGGTGGAGCCGTCGTTCAGTTCGACAAATGAGAAATCTTTGGAATCGCGTCGCGTCCGCACCCAGCCCTGCACTCGAATCGAATCGATTGGCGCGGTGCTTTGCAAAGCATCCTTAATCGGAGTGGGAGAAATAGGTTTATCCATACGCCTCAACCAAACGTTCTACGTTCAACACTCAACGCTCAATGTTCAACGCTCAATTCGTAATCGCATGACGATCCCCACAGAACTTGTAGCCACCGGCCTATGGCCGGTTATCCAGGCTATGCGTCTTGCTCAAGTCAAACGGCCCACAGGGCCGTGGCTACAGAACTAGCCTAGCGGAAGCCAGTTCCCCGGCTGCGACGGCAGTTTGACGCCGTTAAGTGAGAGATAAGTGTACTCCTGCAAAAGACGCTCGTAATCATCCAATAGCCTCATGGCATCGTTAGGCTTAAGGCGATCGGTTTTGATGGCATCGTCGACCTGTGTCTTGAGTAGCCGCATCAACTCGATTTTGTCCCACTGCGTCATGGCCAGAACTTCGCCGATGGTACTGCCACCGATCACTTCTTCGATGTACCAGCCGGACTCCTCATCGGGATCGAGAAAAATATGCACCTCGGTTACTCGGCCAAACAAATTGTGCAGGTCACCCATGATGTCCTGATACGCGCCGACCATGAACACGCCGAGGTAATACATCTCGCCCGGCACAATGCGATGCAGCGGGATCGTATCACGCACATCCTGTAAATCGGTGAACTTCGAGACCTTTCCGTCGGAATCGCACGTGATGTCAACAATCATTCCGTGACGATCGGGCGGCGTGTTAAGCCGATGGATCGGCATGATCGGAAACAATTGACCAAGCGCCCAGTGATCGAGCAGCGATTGAAAAACCGAGAAATTGCAGATGTACTGGTCACCGAGGGTCGTCTCGAGCTGCTTGACTTCTTCGGGAATGAAACGCAAGCCGCGATGCATGTTCACAATCTGCTGTGCCAGCTGCCAGTAGATGGTGTCGATCTTTGCTTTTGATTCGAGATCGAGCAGACCAAATTCGAATGTCTGTTGCGCTTCCTCCTTGATCTGCCGGATGTCGTGCAAGCTCTCAATGCGATTGCCGCGCTTAAGCCGTTGTTTCACATCGAGGATATCGCCCACCAGCTTGTGATCTTTCTCGCTCGCGGTGACGCGCAACTTCGGCGCCGTTTTCTCGATCGAACTAAACGCTTCCATCACCAGCACGGAATGATGCGCTACGATCGCGCGACCCCCTTCACTCACAATCGCCGGATGCGGAACGCCTTCCGAATCGCAAACATCCATGATATTCCACACGACGTCGTTGGCGTATTCCTGGAGAGAATAATTTGCCGAACTATCGAAGTCGCTACGCGAGCCGTCGTAATCGACGCCGAGCCCGCCGCCGACATCCAAATATCCGAGTTCATGCCCAAGCTTCGCAATCTTTGCATAATAACGGGCCGCTTCGCGGACCGCGCGCTTGATGATTGAAATATCCGGAACCTGCGACCCAACGTGGAAGTGAATGAGTTTGAGGCAATGCGCCAGGCCTGCGGCCTTTAGCATTTCGCTCGCGGCAATGAGACTTGTGGTATCGAGACCGAACTTCGCGTTCTCGCCCCCGCTCGGCGCCCATTTGCCCGCGCCTTTGCTGTAAAGGCGGACGCGAATGCCGATGTGCGGTTCGACGCCGACTTCCTTTGCCGCGCGGATCGTTTGCTCAAGCTCTTCGAGTTTCTCAGCAACGATGACCACTTTCTTGCCGAGCTTGCAGCCAAGCAGCGCGATGCGGACGAACGCCGCGTCTTTGTAGCCATTGCAAATGATGAGACTTTCGGGGTCCTGGTGCATCGCCAGCGCAGCGACCAGTTCCGGCTTGCTTCCGGCTTCGAGACCGAAGTGAAATTGCTGGCCGGCATCGACAATTTCTTCGATAACTTCCCGCAATTGATTGACCTTGATCGGAAAAACGCCGCGATATTCATTTTTGTAGCCAAACTCCGTGATCGCGTTTTGGAATGCGCGATTAACCGTTTCGACACGGTGGCGGAGCAGATCCTGAAATCGGATGACGAGCGGGAAACTTAAACCGCGATTGCGTGCTTCATTTACGACTTCCAGGATGTCGATGGTGCCACCGTTTTGCTGCAAAGGCTGCGCGACGACGTTGCCTGTTGCGTTGATAGTAAAATATCCCCCGCCCCAACCGTCGACATTATAAGTCGCGATCGCTGCATCAACGTCCCATTCGTTTTTCATTTGGCCAAAGCGCGCAGGGGATGAATGCCGTAAAACGCACAATGATTCAGCCTGCCTAACATGCAAGCGAGTAGGTCCAAAAATCTCATGCGGCTCACGTGTTGCCACGTATCGCATGAAAAGAATGCGACCCATGCGATGCACGTCGCTTGTTTTTCGTTTCCCTGCGGATAACGTTCGCTGGTGAACAAAACGGTGATCGAAGTGCAGGTGCGCGCGGTTTTGCCGACAAGCGGCGGGTGTGCCGTGTTCCTCGGCAACAACGACAAAGTCTTCATCATTTATGTCGATCAAACCGTGGGCAGCGCGATTACGATGTTCATGCGCCAGATTACCAAGGAGCGTCCGCTCACTCACGATCTGATGGCGCATTTACTGACTGCTCTGGGCGCAAAGGTCGAGCGAGTCATCATCAATGACCTAAAAAATGCCACCTACTACGCGCGAGTCATCATTCGCGTCCAAAATGAATTACATCAAAAAAAGATTATCGAGCTCGACGGGCGCCCGAGTGACTGCATCGCGATGGCCACTCAGCAAAAGGCACCCATCTATGTGAGTCAGGACGTCTGGGACGAAGTGGACGATATGAGCGATGTCTTGCGCAAGATGGAGGAAGAAGGTCTGAAGCCGGATCCCGAGGCGGAAGAGTAAAAAGTTAAAAAAATTCCGCATCCATCGCTCGGACGCCGTTCCCGTATTAACTTTGTAACTCTTTTAACTTTTTAACTTTTATTGGGCTTCAGCCCAAAAGATCGCCGTAACGCTTGTCCGCTAATTCGAGGCACCGCGCCAGAATCTCCGAGGAAGTATTCAGCTTGAGTGTTTCCTCGACCAGCTCGCGGCATTCAGGAAGAGCCAGACTTTGCACCGCGCGTTTCACTCGCGGAACCGACGTCGCCCCCGCGCTCAGTTCATCCATGCCAAGACCGAGCAAAAGCGGAACGAGCGCGACGTCTCCGGCCATTTCTCCGCAAACACCCACCCAGATGTGATGCGCATGCGCCGCTTCGGCGATCATTTTTAACAAACGCAGTATTGCCGGATGCGTAGGCTCATAAAGGTGTGCGATCTTTTCGTTCACTCGGTCGACTGCGAGCGTATACTGGATCAGATCGTTGGTTCCGATGCTGAAGAAATCGACCTCGGTTGCGAGGACATTGGCGCAGATGGCTGCGCTTGGGATTTCAATCATCGCGCCAACCTCGATCTCTTCGTCCAAAGGAACGCCCGACCGGCGCAACTCTTGATGGCACTCAGCGAGGACGGCCTTGGCACCTCGCAATTCCTCCAGACGCGAGATCATGGGAAACATGATTTTTATGTTCCCGACAGCGCTGGCACGGAGAATAGCGCGCAACTGCGTTTTAAAAATGTCTATGTTCTCGAGACAAAGACGAATAGCACGCCAGCCAAGGAAAGGATTTAACTCGTCAGTGATATCCACCGTACCAGGAGCCAGTTTGTCGCCGCCTAGATCAAATGTTCGGATAATTAGCGGATCAGGCCGGACGCGCTCTGCTACTTTCCGATAGGTTTCGAATTGTTCGTCCTCTGTAGGCAGGGTAGTACGATTCAAATAAAGGAATTCCGTGCGATAAAGTCCGATGCCCTCTGCGCCATTGGCTGCGACGGCCTCGACGTCTTCCGGGAGTTCAATGTTTGCGGAGAGCACAATGTGACGACCATCGCGCGTGGTTGATCTTGTCGTGCGCAGTTCTTTGAGTTGTGCCACAACCCTGGCCCTTCTTGATTCAAGCTCTGCGTAGTGCCCGATCGTTTCCGGTGCCGGATTGACAATTAGCAGGCCATCACTCCCATCGACCAGCACGTGTTGGCCAGTCTCGAGCTTCGCGGTAATATCGTGCAATCCGACGACCGCCGGGATGTTAAGAGAGCGCGCCAGAATCGCCGCGTGCGATGTGCGGCTACCCAGATCGGTCGCGATCCCGAGCACGTTTGCGCGGTTCATGCTTGCCGTGTCCGAAGGAGTAAGATTATGCGCAACGAGAATGTGCGACTCGCTCAGGGCAAGAAACGTCTTGGGAGCTTTGCCCTGCAGATTGCGAACCACGCGTTTTGTCACGTCCTGAATATCGAGCGCACGTTCTCGAAGGTAAGGATCGTCGATCTTATTCAGAGTCTCAGCGTAACGTGTGGCAACTTCCTGGAAGACCCACTCGACATTGCAAAGTTCGGTTTCCAGCTTCCGCAGCACTTCGTCGATCAGCGTCCGATCCTCGACGACAAGTAGATGCGCATCGAAAATGGCTGCATCCTTTGCTCCAATGGATTCCGCAATGCGCTGCTGCATTTCCAGAATCTGCATGCGCGTTTGAATAAGCGCGGTCTCAAACCGCCCGATCTCGTCCGGAACCTGGGAGGGCGCGATCCGGTACCGCGGAACATCATCCAAGTCATCGCGCACGACATGGATCTTGCCGCAGGCCATTCCGGGCGAAACGCCTGCTCCTTCAAACCGGATTTCCTGACGCTCGCCGCCGCTCATGCACCTGCCAGAGTAAAGCAGATGTCAAACAATGCGAGAGCCTCTTCGTAGACCTTAAGGAGACAGCGCCGCCCGGAGGGCTTTCGGGGTTGTTGCAGCGCGGCGAGCTTACCTTACTCCTCGTTAAAACCCGCCTTGATCAAGGCCTCGAGTTCTTCCATCGCCTTGTCAGCGTCGGGGCCTTCGCAGCGGATGTGAAGCTTTGATCCCTGGCCAGCGGCCAACATCATCAAGCCCATGATGCTTTTCCCATTTACTTCTTCCCCTTCCTTGGAAACCCAGATTTCCGAGCGATGACGACTCGCAATCCGCACAAACATGGCCGCTGGCCGCGCGTGAAGCCCCAGCCGATTGGTAATCGGAATCTCTTTTTCGACCTTTTGGGCAGCTGCGGAGCGGCCGGTTTTTCTATACAGCAAGCCCATTACACTGCTCCCTTCCCTGCTGCGCCGGAGTCATGCGAAGGCGGGCGCTCCATCAAACTGAGCAGTCTAGCGTTAAAATCGACTGCACTGTTTTGTCCGAGACCCTTCAATTTTTCGTCCATCGCCGCGACCTCGATCAGGCGCGCCATATCGCGACCGGGCCTTACCGGAATGGTCACATGCGGCACCGGAAGCCCGAGGATTTCATAGAATTCCCGATCCAGCCCGATCCGATCGACCTCGTCCACGTCTTGCCAATCCTTCAGCGTGACCACGAGGTCGAGGCGCTTCTCGATTCGAATGCTGCCAATGCCGAAAACCTTCGCCACATCAATAATGCCAATGCCGCGCACTTCCATGTGATTACGAGTCAATTCGGGCGCTGTCGCCATGAGCTCGCGGCCTTCGAGCGAAGTGATCCGGGTCACGTCGTCGGCCACGAGGCTGTAACCGCGCTCGATCAACCCCAAGACGCATTCGCTCTTGCCGATTCCGCTCGCACCGCGGATCAAAACGCCCACACCCAGGATGTCCACCATGCTGCCGAACTCCGTTACGGTCGGGGAAAAATCCATCTCTAGAGCAATTGTCGCCGCGTTAATGAACTTCATGGTAATCATCGGAGTGCGAAACACCGCGATTTTTGCCTCTGCCGTCACGCCTAGCAACTCCGGCGCAAGACGAAACCCCCGCGACATGACCAGGCACGGAATTTTGCGCTCGCACAATTTTCGAAATCGTTTTACGCGCAACTTCGAAGGCAAACTTTTGAGATAGGAATGCTCGGCTGCACCCAGCACCTGCACACGTTTCTCAGCGAAATAAGTATAGAAGCCCGACAGAGCAAGGCCGGGGCGGTTGATAGTGGGCTCGCGAATTTTGCGATGGAACCCCACCTGCGGCCCCTCTAGTTTCATCTGCAGCTTTTGAGCGTGCGAGTTGTAAAAGCTCTCGACCGTAACAACCGGGACGCTTTTCTGTCGATCGCTTGGAGATGTGATCGTCTGGGTGCCGAGTTGTTCCGCCATGAGGATTAACTTCTAGCGTGGATACGGAGCGATTTCCAATATGCGTCGCAGCACAGACTCGCTGCTGCATGCAAGGATGCCAAGATCCGAGCGAACTCTCTATTAGCGTTTCTCCTGATCTTGATAGCGGATCACTTTCGCCTTTTCGAGCGTGACGAGACCGCCGCCCATCATTTCATCGAGCACTGGCAGGAATGCATTTACCTTTTCTTCAGTATCTACGATTTCGATCACCATTGGAAGATCCATGGATAAGCGAAGGATCTTGGCAGTGTGCAAGTGACTTGATTTTCCAAAACCCATTGGCCCGCGCAACACGGTTGCGCCTGCCAGTTGCAGTTCGCGTGCTTTCAAGACAATCGCCTCGTACAGCGGTCGGTGCTGATAACGATCACTTTCACCGATAAAAATCCGCAGGAGGACAGCGTCTTCTGGAAGGTGCATGGCTTGTTTCTATTTCGGCAATAGTGCAAGAGCAAGAATGCGTCCAAGCCATACCGCTGCGACGCAGCAAGCGAATGAGAGCGCCATGTTCAGGCAGGCCCTGAACCAATCTCCGTCCCGAGCGAGGTCGAGCGTTTGTAAGCTGAATGATGAAAACGTAGTGAAACCTCCACACACGCCGATCATGAAGAATTGACGAAGCCGCGGTGACACAAGAAGCGGCCCTTCCGGATCCGTAAATGCGGCAAAGAACCCGATAGCGAAGGATCCCGTGACGTTCACGACGAGCGTTCCCAGAGGGAAAAGCTCCCCGGCCGTTTCAGCAACAAACCCCGATGCCCAGAATCGCACTCCAGTCCCAAGTGCACCGCCTAGCATCACCAAAATGTAATTGAGCATTAAAAAACTCCTTCCGTTTGGAAGGAGTCATTAGCTCACGCGGTTTTCCCAGCCTTCAGCGGGGACGGCAAACTCCATTGCCTTGAACACACTCTACCGAACGTTCGTTTCGGGTCAACCGGACGTCCTTAGGATTCCTCTGCTTCCGCTGGAAGGACAGAAATTACATCTTGAAGCGCTCGCCGAGGTAAAGCTGACGGCTGATGGGATCATCGATGAGAAAATCCTTTGTGCCTTCGCTCTCGACGCGGCCATCGAAAATCAAATACGCGCGGTCGACGATAGAAAGAGTCTCGCGCACATTGTGATCGGTGATCATGATCGCAAGGCCCGCTTTGCGCAGGTTTACGATAATTTGCTGCACATCGTAGACGGCGATGGGATCCACGCCGCTGAACGGCTCATCGAGCATCAACAATTTCGGCTGCGTGACGAGCGAACGCGCAATTGTTAATCGACGTTTCTCTCCGCCGCTCAACGTAAGCGCTATATTTTTGGCGATCCGCTCAATGCCAAACTGATGCAGCAGTTGATCGCAACGGTTGCGCCGTTCGGCCTTGCTTAGGGGCAGCGTTTCCAAAATGGCGAGGATGTTTTGTTCAACTGTCATCTTCCGGAAGATCGATTCTTCCTGCGGTAAATAGCCCATGCCAAGTCGCGCGCGCTTGTACATCGGATAGTCAGTGACGTCGGTGTCCGAAAAAATCACCCGACCGCTGTTTGGCCTGATCAGGCCAACGATCATGTAAAAACTCGTAGTCTTACCTGCTCCATTCGGTCCGAGTAGTCCCACAATTTCGCTAGCTCCAACATGCATGTTGATTCCGTCGACAACCGCTCGGCCTCCGTAAATCTTAACCAGTTGGTCGGTACTCAGTACGGTCTCCGCTTTCGTTGTGGCCGGCGACGGAGCTTTCGGAGTCGAAACAGGCGCAGCTTGGCTAATCATGGCTTTGGCAGAGACGGACCGGGTGACGCTTGCGCGGCGGGAGTTTGGGACGAATTCGCTTGTCCCTTTTTCTCTTCGTTCGGCTGCTGGACAATTTGAGTGCGACTGGGTCCATGCGTCCTTAGCTGACTGTTTTGACTAATGATCATGATCGTATCAGGGCTGGTCGCCACATGCAGGTTTTGTCCCTCTTGCACCCGCGGTGTTCCCACCAATTCAACATCGCCCGTCGTAGCTGTATAGGTGGCTTTATCGGAGCGGCCAACAGCGCGCGTCGGCGGGCCGCCATTCGGATCGGGCCGGTCGCGCACAAGCCCAACACTCCCTTCTGCGACGGCTTTCTCCAAGCTCTGGTTTTGTCCCTTTGTAATGAACACTGTCAATTTGTCAGATTGAAGATTGAAACGCGGATCGACTACCTTCACACGGCCGCTAAAGATGCCCATGTTCTTGGTTGAATCAAAAAAAGCCTCGTCCGAATAGATTTCCGTTGTCGTCGGTTCATTGGGTTGCAGCCCAGTAGCGCTCGAGGCAAATAAGTTCGTGCCGGCCGATTTATCTTCTTTCCGCTTGTCCTTGTTTTTCGCTTTGTCTCTCGCTGGTTTCTCAGCCTTCTTGGCAGGCACGGGCGAGCCCGCTGGCGCAGCGGCAATCTGCTCAGCCGAGCGCGCCCCGATCGCGCATGCGATAAACAAGACTAACACCCCTAATTTTCTCATTCGGTCGTGTTGGGTTTTGCCGTTAGATGAGATTTGTCAGTGATCACCATCTTTACATTTCCGCTCAATCGTCCGGTCTTCGAATTCGTGTCGAATTGCACCGAATCACCAGCGATGTTGAAATCCGACCGCTGAATGGTTGTGCGCTCCTGTGAGCTTAGAATCCGAGTCTTCAAATCCAGCACCGATGTGAGCATGTCGATTTGCAGGTCAGGCTGACTCTGCGGAGTGTAGGTTGTAATTTTAAGATGCTGAAAGCCTACGTGCTCCTGGTCAATCCGGTGAGCAGTCCCGGCTTCGAATTTTCCCCTTAAACGACCGTCACCATCGAAATCTGGCAATACAAGGCCCTTGGCTTCGTGCCCAATTGGCAGCGGAATGTTCGTCAAGCTCTGTTCCCCGGGAGACCCGCCCGCCGTCGCTGACATGCCCGCCTTCTTTTTACGACCTTTTGACTGACCAGATACTTGCGGCGCCGCTATTACAACGCACATCAACACCGACACTAACCAAAGCGACAAAACCCGGCGGAGATGAGAGCCGGTCACTGGAATCTCCTCCTCCCTCGACGCAATATCCCTGTTACCCGGTCGATTGCGGTCAATCGCCCCTACCTGAGACGGCAGCATGAATAGCCTTTAACACGCGCAGGTGCTTCGGCAAATCCTTTAGGGGAATCTGATTTGGCCCATCTGATAACGCACGGCTCGGGTTTTCGTGCACCTCCATGAAGATTCCGTCGCACCCGGTCGCCATCGCTGCTCTCGCCAGCGCCGGCGCCAAAACACCGTCACCAGGTGTTGAGTCCCCTGCCCCACCCGGCCGCTGCACCGAATGGGTCGCATCAAAAATCACGCGATAGCCGGCGTCGCGCAGCCAATAGAGTGAGCGCATATCGGCAACGAGGTTGTTATAGCCAAAACTAGTGCCGCGCTCCGTGAAACAGAATTTCTCATTGCCGAACGCAATCAACTTCTCGGCGATATTACGCACGTCCCACGGCGCAAGAAACTGGCCTTTTTTCACATTGATCGCGCGATCCGTTTCCGCAGCTGCGTGCAGGAGATCGGTTTGGCGGCAAAGAAATGCCGGGATTTGCAACATATCAATCTTCTCGCCAGCAATTTCGGCTTCGGCAGAGGAATGAACATCCGTTGTGACGGGAATTTTCAAATCCCGGCCGATGACTGAAAGAATCTCGCAACCTTCGCGTACTCCGATTCCGCGAAAAGAGCGCACCGAAGTTCGATTCGCCTTGTCATACGAGGCCTTGAAAATGAAATCGATATCTTCGGCCGCGCAGATTTCAGCGATCTTCCTAGCCATCCGCCGGACAAACTTCTCCGACTCAATCACGCACGGCCCGAGGATGAACGTCGGACGTTTGCCGCCAATGGTAACTTTGCCAACACGCAATGGCTTCATTTTCTCGCTCATATTTATTCAACGTCATCCCGAGCCGCGAAAACGGCGAGGGACCTCGCAATCGGGCGAAACATTACGCAAATAAGCCAGTGCGACCAATTACCAACTGTGAGGTTCCTCGCTCCGCTCGGAATGACCGCCTTTTTAGTCAGTGATTGAACCTGTGGGCCTCACCAAATCGTAAATTGCAAATGGCGCATACAGCGCGAGAAAGAACGACAAGGCCAGTCCGTGCATTTGCAGAAGGTACAGCGGGCGCGAATCGGAAAGAAAACTCAAAATCGAAAATGCTTCCGGTTTGTGCAGCAAAAATCCATAATTAAAACCTGTCAGTTTGTCAGTAATGAACGTGACGACAAAATAAAACTCCGACCAGAGAAACGCGCGCACGATCGACATGGGATATGGCCGGTATCGCCGCGTCAACATCAGGAAGACAACGCCGATGATGATCCCGCAATGCGAGGTGAAAAAGCTAATGAATCGCCAATCTGGAAAGCCAAAGCGGAGGTTTGGCGTGAGCACGGCCTGCAGCGTGCCGCCAATTCCCCAGAAATATGCTACCTCGAACCAGCGCTGATTTCCGGTGCACATTGCCACGATGACAACCACCATGCCCCAATCGCATAGTTGCATCGGCAGCATCTGTTGCCAGGTCGTGATGCCGCGGCTGCGGATAAAAATCAAATAGACGACGTAGTTCAACACAAGGACTGCAGAGAGAACGCCGACGATCACTTTTTCGGCACGGAGTGATTTTGTGCGCCAAACGATCGCAGCCAGCACAAACGGCAGAACAATCGTGAGGAAAATAACGGTGAGATGCGGCAAACCGTACGGTTGGAATTCAGGTTCCATGCGTTGTTGTAGTGGCGGTTGTATCAACCGCCGAATCTTATAGAAAGGCGTTTGACACAAGCGCCTCTACAATTCCTGCGCAAGGACGGCAGTTTAATTCAACGAATTACCCACAAGTTACACGGAATGACATCGGTGACCCAAGCAATATTACTCGGCAATTGTTGGATTGCTCCGGCACTTTTCTGCAGCGGCACCACGAGCAAATCAGCTTTCACCGATTGAACAAAATCCGAGGCAGCCAATCCGGTGTTTCCGCGGATGCAGCGTGCTTCGATCGGGACGTCGGTCGCGCCGGCCGACAAGACGAATTCCTCCACTGCGGCTTCCTCATCCTCCGCTCGGGGCTTTTCGTGTCCCTTGGCACTGACGCGAATCGATTCGCGTGCCTGATCGAACGTCGTGATGATCCGAATAACATAAAGTCGCTCGCATGATTCCGCCGCAGCGAAGGGCAGCGTCCTTTTCAAAGCCTGCAACCCTTGATCTGAATAATCCGCCACGAAAACAATCCGGCGGAGCGGTCTCGGTTTTATTGCGGGTCTTGTGAAAAGCATGACTGCGCAGCGCGCTTCGCGCACCAGCCGGCGAGCGACATTGCCCAAAAACGGGTGCAATACTGCCTCCTTTTCCAGTGCGCCCGCGACAATCATGTCGATTTTTTCCCGCGCCAGCGCGCCCAGAATAGCTTCTGCAGGGGTTCCTTTTTCATAATGAATCGCCGAGTCAGGCGGAAGCTGCAGTTGCGCGAGCGCGTCTCTAAACTTGTTTGCCGTTTCCTCATCTCCTTCGCCCACATAAATCAGATGAAGATGAGCGGAAAAGCGTTCTCGAATGCGCTTTGCCTCCGCGAGCACTTGCTTAAACCGCGGAGAGAACGTGCTCGCCACGGCGATGGTTTTGTATGGCGATGGATCACGCATGCGAGCAATTTGATGGAGCACGAACTTTAGGCAAACGGCTTCGCCACGTTAACTCGTTAAAGCGTTTGGTCGTTTGGTCATTCGCCTGCCACCCCGTAGCGAAAGCGAAGGCGGGTGCTTCGTCATTCTCTTCAATACGCTTTTCATTTTCCAATTCCTCTGCGAATTTTCGCCAATGCGATGTGCAATTTATCCGGGGAGTTTTGATCCGATCACGAATGGTCACCTCGATGTAATCGAGCGTGCTCGAAAATTGTTCGACGAAGTGGTAGTGGCTGTGGCGCACAACGACGAGAAGCAACCTCTTTTCTCCCTGAAGGATCGTCTCGGCTTGCTGCGCCAAACAGCGGGGAAAATCGACAATGTGCGAATCGCTGAGTTCGAAGGATTACTGGTCGAGTTCGCCAGGAAAGAAGAAGCCGGGGCGGTAATCCGTGGCTTGCGCGCGGTTTCCGACTTTGAAATTGAATTTCAAATGGCCTTAATGAACCGGAAATTGGATGCTGCGGTAGAAACAATTTTCCTCATGCCGAAGGAGGAATACACTTATCTAAGTTCTCGCATTGTTAAGGAAATCGCGCGCCTCGGCGGGGATGTCTCCGGTTTTGTTCCGGCTTGTGTTGCCAAGGCGCTGAGCACGAAATTTGGCTGATAATATTCGAGGGTTTGACGCGTGAAAATTCATCTCAGACAAATTCCTGCGCAGGGTTTGCATTTGGACGGGGATGAGGATTGCCCGATCCACGACCTTGAAGCAGAAGGAATTCGTTGTGCCGGCCCAACGCATTACAACATCGACGTGGGCGTTGCTGGAGGGGCCCTTTGGGCAAGAGGCTCGCTGTCACAACCGGTGGAGCTGCGTTGCGTATCGTGCCTGGAGAATTTTGTGCACGACATTCAAGTGCCCGCATTCGCCGTACACACCGAGCTGCGTGGCCCCGAGACGGTCGACCTCACGCCGTTTATTCGCGAGGATCTTTTGCTCAATCTGCCAGCGCATCCACGTTGCGACGTAGACGGCAATCGTGTTTGCAAACCGAAACAATCGAAGAGCGTTGAGCAAGATACGAAGCGAAAATTGGATTGGAGTGCGCTGGATAAGTTGAAGATCGAGAACCGTTAAATCGTTGAATCGTTACATCGGATCACGAATTTCAAATTACGAATCACGTTTGTCTTTTTCAGGCTACATGCTTTAGTCACCGCCTGCCATGGGAGTCCCAAAACGCAAAACATCCAAGATGCGGTTACGCACGCGCAAAGCGGCGAACCGCTGGCATGCTGCACATTTGAACAAATGTCCCCAGTGCGGGAGCACCGTTCCCTCGCACATCGCCTGCCCCTCGTGCGGTTACTACCGCGGCCGGCAGGTGCTCACGCTTGAGGGCAAATAAGTTGCATTCGGCGGCTAAAGTCCGCAAAGTTTCAAACCGATGAAGATCGCCCTCGACGCGATGGGCGGTGACTTTGGCCCGCCTAACCTCGTTGCTGGCGCCGTTATGGCGTTGCGTGAGTACCCTCACATCAATAAACTTTTTCTTGTCGGTGACTCCGCGCGGATCGAAGAGGAACTTAGGAAGCATGGCTGCAACGACAGCCGGATCGAGATCACACATGCGACGCAGGTAGTAGATATGAGCGACCGCGCATGGTCGGCGGTCAGACGAAAGAAGGATTCATCAGTAAGCCGCGCCTTCGACCTCGTGAAGCACGGGCAAGCGGATGCAGTGGTGAGCGCAGGTCACACGGGCGCGTCCGTCGCCGCGGGCACGATTAAACTTCGCACGTTGCCAGGAATCGATCGACCAGGTATCGCGGCCGTGCTTCCGACTGAAACGAACGTCTTCGTTTTGATCGATGCAGGGGCAAATATCGATGCGCGCCCAGAACATCTTCTTCAGTACGCGTTCATGGGCTCGGTCTATTCACGTCACGTGCTCCATTACAAGAATCCTACCGTTGGTTTGGTCTCGCTCGGCGACGAGGATGTTAAGGGCACCGAATTAACCAAGGAAGTGTTCAAGATGCTGAAACCAAGTTCGCTGAACTTTGTCGGCAACATAGAAGGTCGGCATTTGTTTGAGGACCCGGTGGAGGTTGTGGTGTGCGACGGATTCGTTGGCAATGTCATCTTGAAAACGTGCGAATCGATCGCGGTGGCAATGTTTCAATGGCTCAAGCACGAACTCATGCGCACAACAATGCGAAAGGCCGGCGCGTTCCTCGCTAAGGGTGCTATTGGAACAATTAAGGACAAGACGAACTATGAAGAATATGGCGGCAGCCCGCTTCTCGGCGTAAACGGCATCTGCATCATCGCGCATGGCGCGAGCACGCCACTGGCAATCAAGAACGCGCTGCGAGTGGCGGCGGAGTCGATTGAACAGCAGGTAAACCCGCATATCGTCGAGGAGATTCGCCGTTACTATGAAACGACAGCCTCGCTCGAACCCGCGCTCCAATAAAGCGCTGCGGACAGTCTCGATCATTGGCACAGGCAGTTATGTGCCTGAAAAAATCCTGTCCAACTCGGACCTCTCGCGAATGGTAGACACAAGCGATGATTGGATAACCACTCGCACCGGCATTAAAGAACGCCGTATTGCCGCAAAAGATGAAAACACCAGCGATATGGCGACCGAGGCAGCGCTCAAGGCACTCGAACAGGCGAAGATTTCGGCAAAAGAGATCGACTTGATCCTCGTGGCAACGGCCACTCCCGACATGCTATTCCCAGCCACGGCCTGCTTCGTTCAGAAGAAGATCGGAGCAACCAACGCCGCTTGCCTCGATATTTCCGCAGCCTGTGCTGGCTTCCTCTTTGGCGTCGAGATCGCGCAGCAATTCATTACCTCACATGCTCACGACACTGTCCTCGTGATCGGCGCCGACAAATTGACATCGATCACTAACTGGACGGATCGCAATACTTGCGTCCTTTTTGGGGATGGCGCTGGCGCCGCCATTTTGCGCCACCGCGGCAGCACGCACGGTGTCATCAGCACCCACATCGGCAGCGACGGCCAATACACCGATATCTTGTTCATGCCCGGCGGCGGCTCACGCTGCCCGATCACGCGCGAAAATGTCGATCTACATTTGACTACGATCCACATGACCGGCAAGGAAGTTTACAAGCAGGCTGTCACCGCAATGTTGAACGCGGCTAAGAAAGTCCTCGATCAAGCTGGGCTTTCCATCGACGATATCGCCTGCGTTATTCCGCATCAGGCCAATCTCCGCATTATCGAAGCGATTGCGGACCGGCTCCGTATTTCGCGCGACAAGATGTTTGTGAATCTGGATCGCTATGGGAATACCTCGGCTGCGGCTGTCGCTATCGCATTGGATGAAGCCAATCGCAGCGGCCGGATCAAGGCGGGTGATTACGTTTTGTTGATCGTATTTGGCGGCGGACTAACCTGGGCGAGCACGATTATAGAATGGTAAGCCCGGAGTTGATAGTCGTTGGTTGAGAGTCGATAGAAGGATCTCTTTCTCGTGAACTCTCAACACTCAGCTATTAACTATCAACTAATCGATACTCACGCACACCTCGATTATCCGGATTTCGCCACTGATCTCGACGACGTGCTGCGTCGGGCAAACGATGCGGACGTTACCCGCATCATCACGGTCGGTACGTCGCTGGAAAGGAGCCGCCGTGCTATCGCCGTGGCAGAAAAACATTCTGCCGTCTTCGCGGCAATCGGCGTTCACCCAACTTCCGTTGAGGAGGCGGAGGACGACGTGATCACTCCATTGCGCGAGCTGGCGAAGAACCCACGCGTCGTGGCGATCGGCGAGACTGGGCTCGATTACCACCGTTTGCCGAGCGAAAAAGTTGCGAAGGAAGAGCAGGTCCAGGTTATGTCCGCGCTGCGAACCGAGACCGACGAAGAAATCGAAGCGCAAATTCGCGACGGTGCCTACAAATCAAAACAGGCGAGCTTATTTCAGCAACAACTCGATCTTGGGGTGGAACTGGGGCTAAACGTGGTGATCCATCAGCGCGACGCATGGGAAGACACGCTTAGAATCATGCGGCCTTACACGGGGAAACTGCGCGGCGTTTTTCACTGCTTCGGGGGCTCGCTTAATGAGGCAAATGAAGTTCTCGATCTCGACCACCTCATTTCGTTCACCGGAGTTGTTACTTTCAAAAACGGCGTGGCTGTGCGAGAAGTTGCGGCACAAATTCCGCTTTGGAAATTCATGGTGGAGACCGATTGCCCATATCTGGCGCCCGTCCCTTTTCGCGGGAAACGCTCTGAACCAGCGTATACACGCATAGTGGCAGAAACGGTCGCCGCCGCGCGAGGAATTTCGCTGCAGGAAGTTGCCGAGGCGACAACTGAAACCGCGGAGGGGTTTTTTCAGTTTAATCGGACATGAACATGAATAATGGCAGGGCGCGACCAAAGCTTGCTCGCCGCGGCGAGGGCGCGCCGGAAACACGCGCCAAACTGGACGGTTTGACGATCCGTTGCTGCATCTTGCTTCTCGCGCTTCTCCTCGCATCGTGTGCGGCTCCGGACACCCGGCATCAGATTGTCGTCAGCACGCGTGAGCAAAAACTCGCCCTTATTGATCGCGGCAACGTCCTGGCAATTTATCCAGTCTCTACGTCGAAGTTCGGATTAGGCGATTGGCGCGGCAGCCGCTTTACGCCACTGGGTAAACTGGAGATCGCGAAAAAAATTGGCGACAATGCGCTGCCCGGCGCTGTGTTCAAGGATCGGCTCCGCACCGGCGAGGTAGTCGCCCCGGATTCGCCCGGCCGCGACCCCATTGTCACGCGCATTCTTTGGCTGCGTGGAATGGAGGCTCAAAATGCCAACGCGTTCACCCGAGATATTTATATTCACGGCACGCCGGAAGAGCAGCGCATCGGAACGCCCGCAAGCTATGGATGCATCCGGATGCGCTCGAGCGATATCATACGACTGTACGACGTCGTAGGAACCGGCGCCGCGGTTACCATCGTGAACGCGCCCCTGGCTACTGCTGTTCCAAGCCTGGTTTCGGCTCATTCGATGGCTGACACTAATCCGGCGCCATTCGTGATGCGGTAGATGTAGACGCCGACCTCATGGGCGGCGCGTTGCGCGCGTTGCAAACACATCAGAGCCGCGTTCCGCAGAGCGAAACGTCTACAGAATCGGCCAACGCGAAGTCACTCACGGCAGCTTGCCGAGGTGCTCCCTCGGCGTCTCTCGCGAGAGCAATGCTATGTCAGCATCCACCATGATGCGCACCAACTCGTGGAAACGCACCTTGGGTTCCCAACCGAGAGCCTCTCGCGCCTTCGACGCGTCACCAACCAATATATCGACCTCTGCTGGACGCTCATAGCGCGGATCGTGTTTGACGTATTGCTTCCAGTCCAAGTTTAAATGGGCAAAAGCGGCTTCGACAAACTCGCGGACAGTGTGGGCTTCGCCAGTAGCCAGCACGAAATCGTCGCCTTCACCGAACTGCAAAATCCGCCACATGCCTTCGACGTATTCCGGTGCAAAGCCCCAATCTCGCTTCGCATCCAAATTGCCGAGGAACAATTCTTTTTGCAGCCCATGTTTGATGGCTGCAACGGCGCGCGTGATTTTGCGAGTGACAAAAGTTTCGCCGCGCCTCGGGCTTTCATGGTTGAACATGATGGCGTTGCTTGCGCAAAGAGCGTAGCTCTCCCGATAGTTGACGGTCGCCCAATAGGAAAAAACCTTCGCAACACCATAGGGACTGCGTGGCCAAAACGGTGTCCTCTCCGTTTGCGGTACCTGCTGCGCCTTGCCAAAGATCTCACTGCTCGACGCCTGAAAAAAACGGGAACGCAATCCGGATTCGCGGATCGCCTCTAGAATGCGAATGGTGCCGACACCCGTGACGTCCGCAGTGTACTCAGGAATGTCGAAGCTGACGCGGACGTGGCTTTGCGCACCCAGATGATAAATTTCGTCCGGTTTCAGTTCATACAGAAGCTTCACGAGATTCACGGAGTCGCTGAGATCACCGTAATGCAGAAACATTCGCACGCCGTTGATGTGGGGATCGGCGTAAAGATGGTCAATGCGTGAAGTGTTGAAGGTGCTGGCGCGTCGAATAATGCCATGGACTTCGTAACCCTTCTCCAGGAGAAACTCGGCCAGATAGCTACCGTCCTGACCGGTGATGCCAGTGATGAGCGCCCTTTTCATCCGGGCATTAAGAGCAAGAGTCCAAGCAAAGCGCAAGAATCAGATTTTGGCCGTCGCTCTTCGGTCAGAACTCTGGCGGTGAGACCATGATTCGCGCCAAAACGGCGCGTTGCGCGCCGATCAATGCAGCGATGCCTTTCCTTGCGAGGCCTAACATCTCGTCCAGTTGCGATCCCGAAAAGGTTGCTTCTTCACCAGATCCCTGCACCTCTACAAATTCGCCGTCTTCAGTAGCCACAAGATTGAAATCAACGCTCACAAGCTTGTCCTCTTCGTAATTAAGATCCAGTACAGCTTGCCCGTCGAGAATGCCGGCACTCACTGCGGCGAGCAATTTTTGCATTGGAGGGGCGTCGAGTTTTTTTTCTCTCACAAGTTTCCGGCAATGGCCAGGGCCAGACTGGCTCCGGTAATTGCAGTGGTGCGTGTTCCTCCGTCGGCTTGCAAAACGTCGCAATCGACCCAGATCGTGCGCGGCCCGAGCTTCTCGAGATCGATAACTGCTCGCAGCGAACGACCGATCAAGCGCTGGATCTCTACGCTGCGACCGTCGAGGCGACCTTTTGCGGCGTCGCGCGGCTTTCGCGTCTGCGTCGAATACGGAAGCATCGAATACTCAGCCGTAAGCCAGCCGCCAGTCACGCCCTGCTCTTTCATCCAGCGCGGCACAACTTCTTCAATAGTGACGCCGCAGATCACGCGTGTTTGCCCTATCGAAACAAGTACTGAACCGCTTGCATGCGGCGCGACGTTTAGCTCAAAATCGACCGATCGAATTTCATCGGGTCCGCGGCCGTCATTTCGCTGCATCGCTGGGAACTTAAATGTAGCTGGGATTTGCGCGACGAAAGATTTCGCAACGTTCGATGATTCCGCTGCGACGGATTCAGTCCACACCGCCGGTGATCGCTGCTGAGCCCTCAGTAATCGGCTTGACGCACTGCGCTGACCATCGTTGTTTAAGCGTTTTGAGTGAAAAATAGCGCTGACACCCAGACAGCGATTTGCATTGCCGGA
>Ga0209268_1000054_pt1 | contig 56908 bp, 68 predicted proteins | sample GraSoiAngelo_143_FD_185900 | JGI IMG/M metagenome (GOLD analysis project Ga0209268, IMG submission 185900) | Grasslands soil microbial communities from the Angelo Coastal Reserve, California, USA - 14_1009_02_30cm (SPAdes) (version 2) | ecosystem: Environmental > Terrestrial > Soil > Grasslands ... | reverse complement strand
GCGGACAACGGGAAACTCGCCTGCGCCTGGGGTGGATCGAACGTCGTGATGGAGACCACGTTGAACACGGTCACCGTGCTGTTCACCACCCCGAGGTCCGAGGTGCGGACCCATTTGTCCGTCGTCAGGCTGATCGAGCCGGTGGACTCCGTCTCCCGCGTGTGGAAACTGTCGTACGTCGTCCCGAGGAGGGTCCTCGTGTTCTCCCGGCCGACGACATCGACGCGGAGCGTGTGATTGGGGTTGCTCGCGTCCGTGTAGACCCAGAAATCACCGGACGTCCAGGTCGGGGCGTTCGCGTCCGCCCGGGCTCCTTGCGGGACGACAATGAAGGCGACCCCCAGGACCGCGATGGCGACGAACGCGGCGAGGATCCGGGAAGAGGGCGCGGGGCGCATGGGCCCGCGGCGATATTCGGTTCCTTTCTTAATCATGCCGCTTCAAATTCCAATCGCGACAAGCTATATGCGGGGACTCGGATTTCGTGAGGTAGTTGGGGACGCCGATGCAGCTTCAACAGGTCAAGAAGATTGCCGTCATCGGGGCGGGGACGATGGGCGCGGGCATCGCGCAGGCATGCGCGGCCGCGGGATTCCAGGTCGCGATGCGAGATATTGAACAGCGGTTCGTGGACGGGGGCTTTCGACGCATCCGCGAGCCCCTCGCCAAGCGGGTCGAGAAGGGCAAGATGACCGCCGCCGAAGTGGATTCGATCCTCTCCAAGATCCGCGGCGTCGTCGATCTGAAGGAAGCCGTGGCGGGTGCTCAGGTCGTGATCGAGGCGGTCTTCGAGAAGATGGACATCAAGAGGGAACTGTACGCCGAACTGGACCGGCTCTGCCCGCCCGAGGTCGTCTTCGCGTCGAACACGTCGTCGTTGAGCATCACGGAGATGGCGAACGCGACGAAGCGCGCGGACCGCGTCGTCGGCATGCACTTCTTCAATCCCGCGCCGGTCATGAAGCTGGTCGAGGTGATCCGCGGTTCGGAGACGAGCGACGCGACCGTCGGCCTGATCAAGGATCTGTGCGCCAAGCTGGGGAAGGATCCGGTCGAGGTGAAGGAGTCTCCCGGCTTCGTCGTGAACCGACTCCTCGTCCCGATGATGAACGAGGCTTTCAACCTCCTCCAGGAGGGCGTCGCGAGCCCGGAGGACATCGACAAGGCGATGAAGCTCGGGACGAACATGCCGATGGGACCGTTCGAGCTCGCGGACTACACGGGACTGGACATCGGGCTGGACGTGATGGAGGTCCTGTTCCGCGAGACGGGAGACCCGAAGTTCCGACCGTCGCCCCTCCTGAGGAAGTACGTCCGCGCGGGGCGCGTCGGCCGGAAGTCCGGTCGCGGGGTGTACGACTACACGCGAGGATGAACCTCAGGGAGGCGGGCCCATCGGGGGCTCCTGCGGCGGAGACCAGCCGGGCGGTGGGGCCGCGGGTCGCCGACGCCTCCGGCGCATCGCGACGGCCACGCCGACCACGGCCGCGATGAAGACGATGAGGACCAGCCAAATCCACAAGGGCAGCCCGATGAGGACCGTCGTGAAGAAGCTCCCATTCTGGTACTTGTAGTCCGTGAGGTTGTAGCCGCCCGAGGGGCTGCTGCCGCCGCCATTGTAGGCCTCGTTCCGGACCGAGTTCCCGGCCTGGGGCGACCAGTAGTTGATCGTGTAGCTCGTCGAACCCGCCATCGTCTCCTTGACCGGCGTCGCGGTGAAGGTGCCCGCGGGGACCGTGACGCTGGTATCCGCTAGCACGTTGAAGGTCGTGGACAACTTCGTGTACGTCGACGTCGCCGTGCCGTTCGGCGCGATCTCCTTGAGGGTGACGTCCGTCGAGGAAGCCCACGAGTCGCCGCTGGTCAGAGGCCAGTTGATGTGTTGCGGGGGATTCCCCCAAATCGTGATGGCCAAGGAGCCGGAGAGAGTGATGACGAACGAGATCTCGGCGATGGCCAGGTCCGTGGTGTACCACAGGTCGCCTTTGAAAGTCGTCGTCAAGCTCCCGAATTCGTAGCTGACCGTGCCCTGGACCTTGTAGGCCGAATACGACGTCCCGTTGAGCGTGACGGATTCCGTGCCGACCACATCGAGTCGGAGCGAGCCGCTGGCCGTCTGGTTCAGCGCCGCGGCGCTGTAGGAATACACCCAGAAGTCGCCGGTGGACCAGGTGGGACGGTTGGTCGCGGCACGGGCGGGTTCGGCGAGGAACCCGAAGGTGAGGACCAGCAGGATCACGACGCCGACCGCGAAGCCGCGTCCGGAGGAATGCATCCATCCACCGGGGTGGGCACAGTACCGATTAGGGTATGAGCCTGCCGGTTCACTCCGACGAACGTTCATCCCGGACCTCCCGCTTGCCGGTCCGGAGGATTCCATGCCTGGCGTGATCAAGACCGAAATGGAGGACCGCCTTGCGGTCGTCACGATCAACCGACCGGAGGCGCTGAACGCCCTCAACTCGCGGGTCTTGCAGGAGTTGCTCATGACGATCGAACATCTGTCGATGGCCGCGGACGTGGGCGCGATCATCCTGACCGGGGCCGGGGATCGCGCCTTTGTCGCGGGGGCGGACATCAAGGAGATGGTCGGGCTGTCCGCCCTCGAGATGCGCTCCTTCTCGGACCTGGGCCGCCGACTTGGGGACGCGATCGCGGCGTGCAACAAGCCGATCCTCGCCGCGATCAACGGCTTCGCCCTCGGCGGGGGAGCGGAGCTCGCCCTCGCCTGCGACCTCCGGATCGCCTCCGACAAGGCGAAGATCGGGCAGCCCGAGGTCAACATCGGCATCATCCCCGGCTTCGGCGGGAGCCAGCGCCTGCCGCGGCTCGTCGGGCTCGGATGGGCTTCGGAGATGATCTACACCGGGGATGCGATCGACGCCCCCACGGCGGAGCGCATCGGCCTCGTGAACCGCGTCGTCCCCGCCGACCGGCTGCTCGAGGAGACCAAGGCCGTGGCCCGGAAGATCCTGGGCAAGAGCCCGGCGGCCATCGCCCTCGCGAAGGCCTGCCTGCGGGCCTCGATGGAGATGCCCCTCGCCGCGGGACTCGACCTCGAGACCGCCGCGTTCGGCGTCGTCGGCTCGACGAAGGACAAGGAGGAGGGCATGCGGGCGTTCATCGAGAAGCGCACGCCCGCGTGGACCGGCGCGTGAGCGCGATCAAGAATAGGACTCGAACTCCTCTTGCAGGTCGATCACGACCTGTTCGAGGACCTCTTCGAAGGAGGAACTGCGGTACTCGCGCATGCCGCCGAGCTCGCTTTGGATGCGGGCGATGTAGTTGTTCGAGCTCTTCAGGAACTCGACGTTCACCAGCGATTCTTCCATGGTCGGCGGCTCCGTGAGACCGAGGCGGGCGCGTTCTCATTCGGCCGTATCCGAGGTCCCTATTTAATAGTTGCCCGGACAGTTCGACGGACGACCGAGCGGCGCGGCGCGTTGCGAGCGCGACGCGTTTGGATCGCGGTCCTCCGAGCAACCTTTATCTACGGCGCTCCCCTTCGAGCGGCTCCCGAACCGGACGCGGAGTGAATCGTTGGGCAATATTCGGCCGACGTACATCAAACGAGTCGCGATCGAGCTGTCGAAGCTCTATCCGAACGAGTTCACGGACGACTACGAGCACAACAAGAAGATGGTCTCCGAACTGACGGACGTGCGGAGCGTCCTGATGCGCAACCGGATTGCCGGATACATCACTCGATACCGGCAGCGGATGGCCGCCTGAGCCCGCGGTCACACCCGCCCGGTCCGAGAGCGAGACGAATCGGTCCCCATGGCGTACGCGGTCGAGACACGTGACCTGACCCGAGTGTTCGCGGGAAAAAAGCGGCGGTTCCGCCGAAAGCGCGCCGCGAGCGAAGGGGACGAGCAGCTCGGTCCGGTCACCGCGTTGGATCGGGTCTCCATCCAGATTCGGGAGGGCGAGCTGTTCGGCCTGCTCGGCCCGAATGGCGCCGGGAAGACGACGTTGATCAAAATCCTCGCGACGCTCCTCTTGCCGACCTCGGGCCAGGCGTTCGTCGCGGGCCACGACGTGACGAAGGATCCGTTCCCGATTCGTCAGCGAATCAACATGGTCTCCGGCGGTGAGACTTCGGGATACGGTCTCCTGACCACGCGGGAAAACGTCTGGATGTTCTCCCAGTTCTACGGCGTCCCGTCGAAGGTCGCCAAGCAGAGGATCGACGAGCTGATGCATGTCTTCGGCCTGTGGGACAAACGCGATGCGAAGGTGCGGCTGATTTCTTCCGGTCAACGCCAGAAGATGAACATGATCCGTGGTTTCGTCACGGATCCGGACATCCTGTTCCTCGACGAGCCCACGCTCGGCCTCGATGTCAACGCCGCACGGACGGTCCGAGATTACGTGATGAATTGGGTCGGTCGCGAACGAGGCAAGACCGTCCTGCTCACGACGCACTACATGGCCGAAGCGGACGAGATGTGTGATCGGATCGCGATCATCGACAAAGGCAAGATCCTCGCATGCGACACGCCCGAGGCCTTGAAGCGGATGATTCACACCCAGACGACGTTCCGGCTCGAAGTCGATCCGCTGCGGGACACGTCCACCTTTCAAGGGATGGATGGCGTCGTGAATTTCTCCCTGAAGGACGACGCATCCAAGAACCGGACGGAGCTCACGTTCATCTTGGAAGACGAGGCTCCGGTCGCGGAGATCCTGAGCGCGATCACCGCCCAGGGAGCCAAGGTGCACGCGCTTCGCAAGACGGAGCCGACCCTCGAGGATGTGTTCATCAGCATGGTCGGTCGGGGGTTCGAATGAACGAGGTCTCCGCTCGCCGATCCGACCTCGCCTTTCGGATCGCGCTGAACCTTCGGTCGATTCGAGGCCGAGCCTATCCGCGAATCATCGGCGCGAACCGCGAGCCCTCCTGGATTTTCTTCGAGGCCGTGCTCCCCCTCTTGACGATCGCGGCGTACGTGTTCATCTACCGGGCCATCGCGGCGAATCAGATCGTGAACGCCAACGCGGAGACCGCCGCGCGCATCTTGGCGAACACGAACGCCCTCGTCGCCAGCGTCGTCCTGGGCGGTGCGATGGTCGCCTTCTGGCTCAACGTCCTCTGGTCCATGGCGAGCCAGCTGTACTGGGAGAAGGAGATCGGCAACCTTCAGCTCTACATGATGGCGCCGATGAATCGAATGGCGCTCCTCGGCGGCATGGCGATCGGGGGAGTGTTCATGACCTCCGTCCGGGCGATCTCGACTCTGGTCGCCGGGGTCCTCGTCTTCGGCGTCGTCTTCCAAGTGGCCGACCCATTGATGCTGCTCGCCGTCTTCTTCGTCACGCTGGTCGCCCTGTACGGACTCGGCATGTTCTTCGCCTCCCTGTACTTGCTCTGGGGCCGCGAGGCATGGAACGTCTCCGCCCTCCTGGAGGAGCCGATTTTCTTCTCCAGCGGCTTTTACTTCCCCCTGGGCGGCCTCTTCAACTACGGAGGATGGGGTTCCGTCGTCGGGATCGTCGGTTCCATCATCCCCGCGGGCCTGGGCCTGGACGCGCTGCGCCAGCTGACCCTCGGGCAGACCGCCTTCGGCGGCAAGTTCTGGGTCCTCAGCGCCCCCGTCGAGCTGGAGATCCTCCTGGTCCTCGCGATCGGCTTCCTCGTCCTCGCAAGGTACGCCCTCGCGTACCTAGAGCTCCTCGCAAAGCGAGAGGGGAAGTTGACCTCACGGCATCAATGAGCACCTACTGGCGGACCTTCAAGACGGCGGCCTGGCTCGGTTGGGAGATGGACTCGAACTGGACCGAGCCTTGGCTCTTCCTCATCTACTCGATTATCAAGCCCGTGGCCGGCGCGTTCATCCTCGTCTTCATGTACGTCGTGATTTGGTCGATCAACGGGATCGCGGATCCTCAATCGTTCGCGTTCCTGTACGTGGGGAACGCGTTCTTCATCTTCGTCGGCTCGACCTTGTTCGGGACGTTCCAGGTCATCCAGTCGGATCGGGAGTGGTATCAGACCCTGCGGTACGTCTACATCTCTCCGATTTCGTACTACGTCTACATCCTGGGACGGGCGTTTTCCAAGATCCTGGTGTCGATCTTCGGCGTCCTCATCACGCTCGGGTTCGGCTTCTTCTTCCTCCATGTCGACATGCGATTCACTCCGGATCGAATCCCTCTATTCATCGTGAGCCTCGCGCTCGGACTCTTCGTGCTCTTGGCCATTGGCATCACGCTCGGCGCGGCGACGTTCCTGATGGCCCGTCACTCTCAGACGCTGGCCGAGGCGGTCCCGGGTGTCTTCTACGTCTTCTGCGGCGTCCTCTTTCCCTTGACGATCCTTCCGTCCTGGGGCCAATCGATCGGGACGGCGATCCCGCTCACCTACTGGTTCGAAATCACCCGGCGGATCTTGCTGCCCTTCCAGTACAACACCGGCCTGGCGGCTTTCGGAGATTGGGAAATCCTGGCGTTCCTCCTGATCTCCACCTTCGTCTTCTTCGGACTGAGCCTCGGCGTGTTCCGGCTGGGCGAGTACTTGGCCCGCAAGGCGGGAAAACTCGACATGACGACGTCTTACTGAGCCCTCGCGCGCGTCGCTCGCCGGTCCTTCTGTTCCCGTTTGTACGGATATCGTTGCACGGCCCCGCACGAGGTGCAGGTCACCGCCACTCGGCCTCGTCCGATGCGGACTCGCGCCGTCACACTCGGCAGGAGGAATGCGAGGCACTTCTTGCAGAAGGACCGCTTGAACAACGCGGGGACGCGGACGTTGTAGCGCATCCCGATCCGGCGGGCCAGTTCGACGTATCGTCGGGATCGGCCGGCCCGTCGGTGCAGGGCCTCCGACTCCGCGAGCCGAAAGAGGGTCACCATGCGCTCGGCAGCGATCCGGCGCTCCATGCCACGGTGCCGGCGCTTGACCATCTCGTCGCGCAGCCGAGTCCGCGGATAAAATCCTTCGCGGCGACGAACCTTTAACTACGCTCGGCTCGCTTACTCGCGGGGAGACCATGCGGGAGCGCGTGAAGCGGATTTTCCGGAACGTGAACGACGGGCTGGACCTCATCCTGTTCATGAACGCCGTCGATCCGCACATCGACCTGTCGTTCTTCTATGCGACCGGGATCACGGACGGCCTGTTCGAAGGATGCGGGGCCTGGCTGGCCCCGGACGGCGAGATCAAGATCACCACCTCGGCCCTGGAGGAAGAGGCGGCGAAGAAGAGCGGCCTCCCGCTCGAGGTCTTCCGGACCCGCGATGAGAACGCGAAGCTGATCAAAAAGAACCTGAAGGGGCACCGCGAGATCGGCGTCAACGCGAGCGAGCTCACCTATGCCACGTTCCAGCGGCTCCAAAAGCTCGCGCCCCCATCCGCGAAGTTCGTCGACGTCTCTCCGGCCGTGACGAAGACGCGACTCGTGAAGGATGCGCACGAGATCGAGCTGATCCAGCGGGCGTGCGACATTGCCTCTCGGGCGTTCGAGGAGACGCTCCCGTTCATCCGGACCGGCGTCACGGAATCGGAGGTCGCGGCCGAGCTCGTCTACCGGATGCAGAAGAACGGGGCGACCGCGCCGTCCTTCCGGACGATCGTCGGTTCGGGCCCGAACGGCGCCGAACCGCACTATTCGGCCGGGCCGAGGAAGATCGAACGCGGGGACATGATCGTGATCGACTTCGGGGCGCAATACCACATGTATTGTTCCGACATCACGCGCACCGTCGTGGTCGGGCCTCCGTCCGCCGAGCAAAAGCGGATGTACGAGACGGTCGCGAAGGCCCAGGCCGCGGCGCTCGCGAAGATGAAATCGGGGGCTCGCGGGAGTTCCGTGGACGCCGCCGCGCGGACGCTGATTGATCGGACGAAGTACAAGGGCCGGTTCATCCACGGCCTCGGCCATTCCGTCGGGCTCGCGGTCCACGACCCGAGCACCGGACTCAGCCCGGGGAGCGACCTCGTCCTTCGGCCGAACATGGTCCTGACGGACGAGCCTGGCATCTACGTGCCGGGGTTCGGAGGCGTGCGGATCGAGGACGACGTCCAGGTGACGAAGGATGGGCCGCGGGTCCTCAGCACGGCGCCTCGGGACTTCCTCGAATTGTGAGATTCAGGCCGGCATCCCAGGGTCGAGTTCCCGGGCCAAGATGCTCATCCGGATCACGTGCACGAAACGGCCGTCCTTGTAGACGTCCTCGCGGTGCACGCCCTCCCGATGGAACCCCAGGCGCTCGTAGGTCCGGATGGCCCGCGTGTTATACTCGAGGACGTCGAGGGAGACCTTGTTCAAGCCGAGGGCGCCGAAGGCGTACCGCAGCACGGTCCGCATCGCCTCCGTCCCGTAGCCTTTCGACCAGTACGTCGGTTCTCCGATGACGATCCCCACCTCCGCCTTCCGATGCGACCGGTCGATCTTGTGCAAGCCGATGTTCCCGACGTGGACCTCATCGACCTCGATCGCGAAGATTTGCTCGTCGCTCCGCCTCTCGTAGTCGCGGAACCATCGCTCCTCTTCCGCCAGCGTCACGGGCGAATTCCGGCCGAGGAAGTGGATGATCTGCAGGTCCGAGAACCATTTCACGCAACGGCGGAGGTCCGTCGCCGCGAGCGGGCGAAGACGCAGACGGTTCCCTTGGAGGATCCGGCGCGTCTCCAGCACGAAGTCCCGACTTCGAGCGGGAGCTAAAGACCTTTGCACGGACCGGTGGCGATCCGATCGACGCGGCCCTCGATTCGTCGGCGGACGATGCCTTGAAATCGGGCCCGCCATTCCTGCGGTCGTGATCGTCTACGACGCGCGGTTCTTGGACCACGTGGCCTCTCCCTTCCATGTGGAGCGGCCCGACCGGCTGCGGTCGATCGTCGAACGGCTCGGGAAAGAGGAGCTGTGGCGAGACGTCGTGCGACCTTCGACGGCGGCGATCTCCGATCTCCAACGAGTGCACCGGGATGCCTATGTGGAACTCCTGCAACATCTCGGCGAGGGGTCCGTGGACCCCGAGACCGCGGTGCACCCCGAGACGTTCGAGATCGCCACGCTTGCCGTGGGCGCCGTCCTCGATGCCACCCGCACCGCCGTGCGCGACGGGCGGGCGACGGTCGCCCTCGTCCGTCCGCCGGGCCATCACGCGGGTCCGGACTACGGCGGGGGATTCTGCTACCTGAACAACGTCGCGGTCGCGGCCGCCGATCAAGCCGCGGCGGGCCGGAAGGTCGCCATCTTGGACTACGATGCCCACCATGGGAACGGGACTCGCGACATCTTCGCGGACAGCTCGTCCGTGCTGTACGCGTCGACCCACCAGTTCGGCATCTACCCCGGGACCGGGCCCGCGGAGGATGTCGGGACCGGAGAAGGCCGTGGCTTCACGGTCAATATCCCCTTCACAGCGGGTTGCGGGGATGCCTCGTACCGAGCCGCGGCCGACTCGATCATCGAGCCGATCCTCACCGAATTCCGACCGGATGTGATCCTCGTCAGCTTGGGCATCGACGCGCATTACCGCGATCCGCTGACGTCCCTCACGCTCTCCTCGCCCGCGTACGTGGACCTGATGTCCCGGAGTGCTGCGTTGGCCGCTCGCCTTTGCGGGAACCGTTTCGTGATCGCGTTGGAAGGCGGGTACCATCTGGAAGCCCTGAGCGAAGTCGTCGCGGGCGTCGTGGCCGCCCTGGAGCGTCGCTCCCTCTCCCTTGCGTTGACGGAAATCCTCGACGACCAGGGTCGCGGCGGTCCGGCGATCGAAGCCACCCGGAAGGCCCAGGCCGAATACTGGAACCTACGTTGAACGGACGCGCTTCCGTTCCCCAAGGCGGCGTTCCTTCTCCTTCTGAATCCGCTTTCCCAAGTTCTCGAGGAGTCCTTTCAGCGCCGCGTGGAGATCCCAGTCGAAGTGGTGAGCGTGATAGATCCTGTGGGCCGTCGTGAAGCGGGCGCGGAGGGAATACTTGAATCGATCCCCCTCCGGGCTGTACTTCTGGAAATGGATCGTCAGGGTCCTTGGCTCGGTGAACTCCGCGATGCGCCGCATTTCCTTCTCGATGACGGAGTAGATTTCGTCGTAGGCTTCCGGAGGCTCGTCGTCGAGGCCGCCGATCTCGACGAACAGCTCTTCCCGCTCGCGCAGGCCCGCGAGGAACTGCATGAGGTCCTGCGTCGTGATGATCCCGATCGGCTCGTCGTTCTCCGTCACGATGACCGATGAGATGTGATTCTTCGCCATCAGCTCGGCGGCGCGGTGGGCGTCGGCATCCGGTCCGACCGTGAGCGGAGGGTACCGCATGACGCTCTGGACTTCGAGCAGGATTTTCTCCCCGCGGCCGGCATGCTCGCCATACTGTTCGCGGACTTTGGGTCGAGCGAACAGGTCGACGACGTCCTTCATCCCGACGACGCCTTTCAGGTGCCGGTTCTTGTCCACGACGGGGACGGAACGTTCCCCGAGGGAGCGCATGATCTGGATGGCCTTTTCGACCGTGTCGTTCTCCGCGACGGCCTGCGGGTTCGGGGTCATGAAGTCGCGGACGCGGACGCCTTCGAGGGCTTTCGTCGCGACGAGGGCCCGCACGAGGTCGGAGCGGGAGATGATTCCGACGAGCGCCTTCCCCTTCGCGACGGGAATCGCGCGGAATCCTGAGCTGATCATCTTCTCGGCCACCTCGGGCAGACGCGTGTCCGGCGTGACCTCCGGCGGCACCTGGAGGACCGTCGAGACCTTCGTCGCCGGAGGCAGGTTCCTGCGCCGCATCAACTCAAGAAGCGTCACGACTCCGGCGAGCTTCTTCCGCTCGAGGACGGGGAGCTCGTGGACCTCGCGGCTCTTCATCTTCCCGAGCGCGTCCCCGATCGTGTCGTCGGGCCCGATCGTCACGAGGTCGGTCGACATGAAGTCGGAGACCCGGAGGTCTTGGACCTTGTTCCGCTTCATGGAGGACCCGCCGCGGGGAAGGCTTCCATAGCGGCCGAGCGTATAAGAAAGTTCTTTCGGAGTCCGAGACCGGACAACGAAGACGAGGTCAATTCGGCGAGGAGCGAGGCCCGGCGCGATTCGGCCGACCCGCCAGAACCTTTTCTTGACCCTCGGCATTTTCGAGCGACGATGGCCTTTCGGTTCGAGGCCGACCTTGCTGAACCGTTATGCGCTTGGCTCCGAGCGGCAGGATTCCGCGTCTGCGTGGAGGTACCGATCGTCAGCCGGCGCGCCGATTTGTTCGCTTGGCGGGGGGAGAACGTGACGGCGATTGAGATGAAACTCCACGACTGGGCGGAGGCCTTGCACCAAGCGGTCGCATATCAACTCGCCGCGGACTGGACGTGGGTCGCGATGCCCCTGGCGGCAGCGTCGAGAGCCTATCGCGAACGATGGCGTTTCGAGGCGGAACGCGTGGGCTTGCTTGCGGTCGACGACCGAGGGAAGGTCCGCACTCCCATTTCCGCCGGACGGTCTCCCAGGTTACTTCCGTTCGTGCAAGACAAGATTCTCGCGACCTGGCGGGAGCCGAAGGTCGGTGACGACTAACCGGGAAAGGATGGCACCGTCCTGTTGAATCGGGATTCGTCGTCCCATGTTTCGGGCAGCGCAAGGTTCTTTGACTCAATCCTGATGGATATTGTGATGGAGATCCGCGCCGTGGTGATCTTTCGGGGACGCGTCCAAGGGGTCTACTTCCGCGCGAACTGCGCCGAAAAAGCGGAGGCGCTCGGGCTCCGCGGATCCGTCCGGAACCGCGGCGACGGCAGCGTCGAGGCGGTGTTCCAGGGCGACCGGCCGGGCATCGAAGCATGTATCGAATGGAACAAGACGTCACAGCCGCGTGCGCGCGTCGAAACCGTCGAGGTCTCCTGGCACGAACCGCAACCGGACCTCCGCAGTTTCCGCATCCTGTATTAAACTCCGCGAAGGTCGCGCGATGAGCTGCGTTAGGGGCGAAGCTCGATTCCATAGGTTCTCTCCGGGAGGTCCTTGTGGATGATCTGGCAGGCCTCTTCCGAAAGAAGGCCCGTGGCAAGCCAAGCCCGGGTCTTTCTCGGGACCGTGGTGGGACCGAGGACGGCTCCGGGTCGCCCCGGGTCATCGATGTAGTCCGTCTCCAGGAGGAATCGAGGTCCACCTTTCACCGCGACGGAGATGAGCGTCTCCTTTGCAAGGATGGAAGGCACGAGTCCGTGCGTGTCTTCGGGCCTCGTGAACGGAGTCGAGTGATGTTTCACGACCCGCTCCGGTGGCAGGCCAGCCTTCGACGCCATCGTCGCGAATTCGCCGAATGTCTCAGGCGTCGGGTCTTCCGTGTGAAGGATGACCGCGCAGCCGAGCTCCTTCGCCTTCTCCATCGTGTATCCGAGAAGGTCGTTACATGCCGCGAGGACCTCCGCGGGGACCGGGAAGTGCGGACGGCCGACCTCTCCGAAGGCAACCGCTTTTCCGTCCGCGATCAGGCGGGCGGCCCGATCAATCCCCTTTCGCATCGCTTCAATCGCGGCCTCAAGGCCGAGCGCTTGTCGAAGTCCGACGAATTCCACCGGATAAGGCCCGAGGGCCACGAAGACCTGCAGGTGCGTCGTTTCCCGGACCGCCGAGGCCATGGCCAGCGTCTTCGCGAAGGCTCGGTCGAAATCCTCCCCGCGGTGGATGGGCACATCCTCGTAGGGAGAGTGCGTCAACATGATCGCCGTCCCGCCCACGCGTTCGAACTCTTTCGCCGCCTGGACGCCTAGGAATTCCGGCCGGAGATGGATATGGTTGTCGAAGATCGCCACGGGACGCGAAACGTCGGGACGGCCTTAGGCCTTCGCGGTCGCGGTTCCCGCCGAGACTCTCGCTCGCAACGCCTGATTCATCTCCTCGAATCCCCGCCGGACATCCCGTTCGAGGCTGCGTTGCAGGAAGGGAACGAAGATCCCGCGGAACCGTTCGCGTTGGACGAACCTCGTGCGCCTCGGTCCGACGGCCTCCAACTCGAAGATGTGTTCCCCATCGAACAGTCGGGGAAGGACAAGGCGGCCGAGCCATCGAAGCTCGCGGTTAGGGACCACCTTCAGGACCTTCGGGCGGAACCGCATCGGTCGCGTGCCGGAGGCGCCGAGGAGGACGTCCAAGCGGGAGCCCTCGACCGCCTTCCCGCGGACGCTCCGGATGAACGGGTTCCAGTCCGGAAACGACTCGAAGTCGGTCAGCACCTGCCACACGCGGTCGACCGGGCCGCCGATCTCCGTCTCCGTGCGCAATTCGAGCATCGCGCTATCGGAGCAGGCCGGCCGCCTTCAGCTCTTGCGTGATCTTCTCGACGGCCTGCTCAACGTCCGATGGCTTGCGGGCGCCCGTGCACACGAGCTTGCCGCTGCCGAACAGGAGCACGACCACCTTCGGTACGTCGATGCGGTAGACGAGGCCGGGGAACTGCTCGGGCTCGTACTCGACCTTCTCCAGGCCGAGGGAAATCGCGATCGCGTTCAGGTTGATCTCTGTCCCGAGGTCCGAGGACGCGACAATGTTCTGGACCTCGATCTCCGGGTTCTTCTTGATTGGGATCCCGGCGGCCTCGATCTGCTTCGCCACGATCTCGATCGCCTGCTTCACGTGCTCGAGGCTCTTCGCCCCGGTGCAGACGACCTTGCCGCTGCGGAAGAGGAGGGTCGCGGTCTTCGGCTCCTTCAGGCGGTAGATCAACCCGGGGAACTGCTCCGGCTCGTACTCCGCGCCGCCGAGGGCGAGGGCGATGGCCTGGAGGTCCAGTTCCTCGCCTAGGGAGGTCGATGCGACCACGTTCTCAATCTTGATTTTAGCCATGATGACACCTCCGACGACCCGCGGTCCCGAAGGGTCCGCAGGAGGCCGGCGTTCAAGGGAGTTAAAAGGGGTTTATAAGGTTTAGTCGCAAAACGGTCGTTTTCGGCCGTTCACGGGGCGGCCTCTCGGGCCCGTACGACCGCGTAGAAGGCCTGGGTCAAGGGGACCGGCAGTTTATGCCGCGCGGCGGCCCGGATGATCGGCCCCAGGATGGCCTCGATCTCTGTCCGGCGGTGGCGGTCCAGGTCCTGGAGCATGCTCCCTCGATTCGCCGCGGTCCGCTTCGCGATCAGGACGGTCCGATGACGAAGCTCCTCCGCGTCGACCGCCGCGCCCTCCGCCTTCGCGACGGCCGCCGCTTCGCGGGAGATCGTTTCGAGGATCGCGAGCAACCGCTTGTCACGGACCAGGCGTCCGTTCGGCACGCCGGCAATCGCGGCGAGCGGATTGATCGACGCATTCACGACGAGCTTCGACCAAAGCTCGGACCGAATATCGCTCGTCAGCTCGGCGTTAATCCCGGCCTCCGCGAACACATCGCGCAAGCGGACGATCTCCGGCTCTCCGACGTTCGCCCAGGCCCCGAAGACGGTGTCTCCGACGCCCGCATGGCGGACCTCGCCGGGTCCCACGAAAGTCACGCCGATCGCAGTGGTCCCGGCGATCACCCTTCGCGCGGTCTTTGCGATCGTCTCCGCATTCCCGAGTCCGTTTTGCAATGTGACGAACACGGATCGGTCCGCGAAACGTTCGAGCGGCCCCATCGCGTTCGCGGTGTCGTACGCTTTCGTCGTGACGAACACGAAGTCCGGTCGCGCGCGTTGGGGCACGGTCGTCGCCGCTTCGGGTTTCGCAATCATCGCCGTCTTCCCCGTGATCCGGAGCCCTTGTTCGCGAATCGCATCGACATGCTCCGCCCTCCCGATGAGCAGCACTTTGTGTCGGCGCGACAGCAATCCACCGATGAAACTCCCCATTGCGCCGGCGCCGAAAACGAGGATCTCCACGAGCCCCGCGAATTCTCGCGGTGCAAAAAACGGTTTCGGTGTCGTTATCCGAATCGTTCGCTTTTTATAAAAATCGATAAATGTTCGAAATTTCTTCGATTCGCTATGTTTAAAACCCCTCAATCCATTACATATCTAGGGAGGAAACAAAACGGCCAAGAAGAAAAAGGGCAAGAAAAAGAAGAGATAGGCCGCTTGCCCCTACAACCCTGGCGATGATCCGCCAGTTTTGCGGGTCACCGCGAAGCACCCTTTTCCCGTTTTTCATTCCCCTTTCATTTCTTCGGCGAGCCGATCCGCGATCCGCAAGGGCTCGGGATAACCGACGCGCGTTGTTCGCTTCACGAGCGCGAGCGCGGTCCCGAGGGAGACGCGATGTCCGACCGAGATGTAAATGGGATGTTCGCGGTTCGGTGGAATCCAGGCATACCCTTGTGTCTTTCCGTCAATCCGAACCGGGTGGGCTCCCGTCTCCTTCTCCTGCGTCGTATCAACGCGCCCGGCGAGCGGATGCTTGGCGACGCCGATGGTCGGGACGTTGAGTCGCACGCCTGCGTGGCACGCGACCCCGAAGAGGGCGGGATGGAGTCGGCCATGTCCATCGATCATGACCGCCTCGGGCGGTACCGCGAGCCGCCGCACCGCGGTTTCGATGCCGGGCATCTCCCGGAACGCCAAGTAGCCCGGGATGTACGGAAATCCAACCTTCGTCCGGACCGAAGCGACGGCGACGGTCCGGAGGGTTTCGACGTCGAGGGTTGCCGCGGCCGCATAGGCCTCATCCCCTCGATAGGCGATGTCAACACCCGTCACGGATTGAGTCGACCCGGCATCCTCTTCGACGACCTGGAAGGCGTTCTTCCGTTGCTCCTCCCTCAGTTTGCCAAGGAATGCGACATCGGGAAGGGGATCCACAAAACTCGAGCTCTCGACGCGACCGACGGCGATTGAAGCGCCTTCCTTCTTGAGAAGGGCGACTGAGGAATCGAGGACGGGCCGGCCGTCCGCGCGGACGACACGGTGAGCCTCCCGCGTTTCCGGATGTTCTCGGAGCCACGTCGCCACGGCCCGCGCGGCTCGGACATCGCCGAGGGCGCGGGCGATTGTCGAGCAGGTCGCCACGCGGCCGCGCGGGATTCCACTCAAGGAACGGGCGAGGGCCTCCGCGAACGTCGCGTCCACGAACGGATAACGAGCGTCGCCCGCAAAACCTTTCTACGGAACTCCGCATCGACGCCCCACGAAATCGCTCCTGTTGCGCGGCGGAATCATCGTGACCCAGGACGCCGAGCGTCGCCGGTTGTCCGGGGACGTCCTCGTCGAAGGCGGGCGGATCGCGGCCGTGGGAACGACCGACGGTTCCGCCGACGACGTGCTTGATTGCACCGGCTGCGCCGTCCTTCCGGGGTTCATCAACCTGCACAACCACGTCGCGAACACCCTGCTGCGGGGGGTCGCCGATGACATGCCCCTCGAGGAGATGCTTCCCAAGGCCGCCTCGATCGACGCGAAGCTCACGCGACGCGACGTGCAAATCGGCGCGCTCCTCGGATGCGTGGAGATGATCCGGTCCGGCACGACGAGCTTCCAGGACCTATTCTACTGGGAGGACGAGGTGGCGCGCGCCGTGCGGGAATCCGGGATGCGGGGCTTCCTGTCATGGGTCACGCTCGATGAGTCGAAGACGACTCAACAGGGGAGTCCGCTCAAGAACGCGGACGCGTTCGTCGCCAAGCAGAAAGGCGATCCGCTGGTGACGCCCTCCGTCGGGGTACAAGGCGTCTACGCGGCGTCGGAAGAGACCTTCCGGAAGGCGAAAGAGATCGCGGACCGCCACGATGTCCGGATGCACATGCATCTCTCCGAGACCCGCGGGGAAGTCGAAGGCCATCGGGCCGCGACGGGTCTCCGGCCGATCGATTGGCTCGAGAAGATCGGTCTTCTCGGCCCGCGCGTGACCGCGGCCCATTGCGTCTGGACGACGATGAACGAGTTGCGCTCCCTCGCACGCCATGACGTCAGCGTGGCCCACTGCCCGGTATCGAACATGAAACTCGCGAGCGGCGGCGTCGCCCCCGTCCCGGAGATGCTCCAGGAGGGAGTCGTCGTCGGCCTGGGGACCGACTCCCCGATCTCCAACAACGCGATGGACGTCTTCGGGGACATGAAGACGGCCGCGCTGCTGCACAAAGCGGCCCGGTGGGACGCGCGCGCGATGCCGGCGCAAACCGTGCTCGACTTGGCCACGATCGGGGGCGCGCGATCCCTCCACCTGGAGGCGGAGATCGGCTCGGTGGAGGTCGGGAAGCGAGCGGATCTCGCCGTGGTCTCGTTGCGCGGCGCCCACACGACTCCTTTTTATCCGGAAAGCGTCATCAGCCACCTCGTCTACAGTTGCCGGGGGGGCGATGTGCAGGCAACGGTTGTCGATGGACAAGTCCTCATGGCCGATCGGATCGTCCGGACCGTCGACGAGGCGGACATCGTCTCTCGGGCCCAAGAGACCGCCCGCGAGCTCTTTGAGGCATGACCCGTGATCGTGGGTGTGGACGAGGCCGGCCGAGGGCCCGTCATCGGTCCCCTCGTCGTCGCGGGCGTCGCCGTGGAATCGGACGTCCCGCTGCGTCAGATGAACTGCCGCGACTCGAAGAAACTCTCGCCGGAGAAACGGGAGGCCCTCGCCCCCGAGATCGAGAAGGTGTCTCAGTTCGAGGTCGTCGTGATCCCGGCGGAGCAAATTGACGTAATGCGGGCGGAGATGTCCCTCAACGACTTCGAGGCGAAACTGTTCGCCGAGGTCATCGCGAAGCTGCGGCCGGAGACGGCGTACGTGGACGCGGCGGACGTGGACGAAATCGAGTTCAAGCGCTCCGTGCGTCGGGAGCTTGCCTTCGACGTCGAGATCGTGTCCCAGCACAACGCGGACGAACTCTTTCCCGTCGTCAGCGCGGCGTCGATCCTCGCGAAGGTGTGCCGCGACCGCGAGATGCGTTCGATCGAGGAGTCCATTGGGATGACGATCGGATCCGGCTACCCCTCGGATCCCGACACGATTGCGTTCTTGGAGAAATGGATTCGAGAGAAAGGCTCCTTGCCGCCGCACACCCGGGCGTCCTGGGACACCGCGAGGCGGCTGCTCGCGGAGTCCAAGAACCGGAAACTCGATGACTTCGGGTCGCGAAAGCCATGAAGGAACTCCTCGAAGAGGCGATTCGGAAGTTCAACGCGAAGGCGGCTTCCGATCCCGCGCTCCGGGCCGAGTTAGGCGACCTCCGGAAGACCGTCCTCATTGAGTTGAAGGACGGAACGAAATACCATTTTACGTTGAGGGATCAACACGTCGACGACCTCGTCGACGGAGGGGTGGACCGTGCGGACATCACGATTTCGACCGATCAGGAGACCTTGCAAGGCTTGATCCGACGGGAGATCGGGCCGTTCAAGGCGTATGCCACCGGCAAGATCCGGCTGAAAGGAAGTCTCGAAGACATTTCCCGCATCCGGAAATTCTTCTGACGTCGACGCGCGATAGGTTTATCCCGCCCGGTCCAATCCGGACGAAGGACCGCCGTCGCGAGCCTGCGGATCGATGCGCAAGGTAGCGGGGTGGGGTAGCCAGGATATCCCGTCGGGCTCATACCCCGGGACTCCCAGGTCCCCGGTGAGACACCCGGAGATCGATGGTTCAAAAGGACCGGCAGGATGCGCCTCCGGTTCGGAACGTCCATCCCCCGCTATCGACCGTGGACTCCGCACGGCGGCCTTTCGATCGGGGCCTGGGCCTCTCGTTTCGCCACCTGCCAATGTGTTACCCTTGCGTAAGGGTAACCAAAATCCTCCTCTCTATTCCCGATTGGTTGGACTCTGATTCTCAGGTCGCAACTTTTATCGTCGATGGGCCGGGTGGTCCGACGCTCGGCAGGCTTTCAATGGATCGAGTGAAAACCGGCATCGTCGGCTTGGACACGATGCTGAACGGCGGATTCCTGCCGACGCGACCGTACGTGGTCTCCGGCCCGACGGGAAGCGGAAAGACCGTGCTTGCGGCGCACTTTCTCCTCGAGGGCCTCCGACTCCAGGAACCTTGCCTGCTCGTGACCCTCGACGAGCCACCGATCGAGGTGAAGGCGAACATGGCCACGTTTGGGTGGAACATGGACCGCCTCAAGATCCTCGACGCGACTCCCGACGTGCGCGCGCACAAGCGCACACGATCTGTGATTGACGTCGGGACATCCCTCGATGTCCGGGACATGGAGGACGTGACGGACATCCGGCAGTCGTCCCAGGTCCGGGCCCTCGAGGTCACCGTGCACAGCGTGCAGAAGATGATCAAGCAGGAATTCTCGCAACATTTGGAGCGGACGAAGCAGCGGTACAAACGGATTGCGGTCGACTCGATGACCGCCCTGAAGATGTTCTCCATGGAGGGGCAGGACAGTCGAATCTTAATCCAATCCTTCCTCCGGTTCCTCGCGGAACTCGAAGCGACGACCCTCATCGTCTCCGAACGGCTGGACCGGAAGAAGCTCGAGACCGAGTTCTTCCTCGGGCGAGGAGAGATCCGGATGCACAAGTGGATCGACGGCAGCATGATCCGCCGCGCGGTCTCAATCGAGAAGTTCCGCGGTTCCTCGTTCGACGACAAGATGCATCCCGTGACGATCGGCGCGAAGGGGATGGTGGTCGCCCTCGACGCCCCCTCCCAGATTCGCGGCACGTCGCCCGAAGGGAAGCCGGACGAATCCCTGCTCGAGACGCGCCTCATTGACGAAGTGTCGAACGTGATCGAATCCGTGATGCGCCAGATTGAAGAGGCGCACCGACGGCAGATCCCGATTCGAGACGTCGAGGTGGCGCTGTCCCGGGCCATGCTGGCGTTCCAGCGGCGCAACTACCAGAAAGCCATGAAGATCGCCCTCGCTTGCGATTCCCAATTGAAGGAACGTATCGTGGCGGCCCCTCCTCCGCCGCCCGTCGCGATGCCGCCCCGGCCGCCGGTGATCCGGTGATCCCCGCCGCTCGGATGCGCACGGGCATCGCCGGCCTCGACAAGATGCTCCACGGCGGATTCGTCCCCGGTCGGCCCTACATCGTGTCCGGGCCACCCGGCGCGGGCAAGACGATCCTTGCGATGCAGTTCCTGCGGGAGGGCCTCGAGGGCGGGGAACGTTGTCTGTTCGTCTGCCTCGAGGAGCCGCCGAACGAGCTGAAGATCAACATGCGCGCCTTTCGATGGAACCTGGACGATCTGGATGTGCTCGATGCGAACTCCGACATCCGGCGTTTCGAGCCCACGCCCCTCCTTGAGATCTCCACGGAAGAAGAGCCCGCGAAGATGCGATCGATCGGGGAGCGGATTCGGAAGTCGCCGGATTTCGAAAGCAAGGAGGTCTCGGTCCACTCGTTACAGCAGCTCCTCAAGACCCTCCTCGTGAAGAAGCACTACGAACGCGTCGTGATCGACTCGATCACGGCACTACGGTACTTCTGCATGCGGGAATTCGAGGAGGCCGTGACGACGCAATCGTTCATGCGCTACCTCGCCGAATCGAAGGTGACCTCCCTCCTCACGGTCGAGCTCCCGGACGAAGCCGAGGTCCTCGCTGAATCGTTCCTCGCTCGCGGGGAGGTCCGCCTGCACAAGCTCCGCGATGAGACCGGGATCAAGCGGTTCGTCTCCGTCGAGAAGTACAAGGGCTCGTCCCACGACGATGCCGTCTATGCATTCGACATTACGAACGCGGGCATCGTGATCAATATGACCCCACGGGCTCCCGTGGCTTCGTGAGCCCTCCCGAGGCGTGGCAGCCCCGTGGCGGATGTCAAAGCGGGTTTTGTCTGACGAATGTATGACTACTTTTAAATATCCCAAGGAGGATGCGTCCGGCCGTCGGTCTCCATCGGGATGGGATGGCACAATGAAATCGCTTCTCAACGAAGCTTTGGCACGACACCAAGAAGCCGAGGCAAAGGAAGAGCGCGAAGCGGCCAGGGCCGCGAAGTCGCAGGAAAAAGCGAAGAACGGCGACGACCAGGAGATCGAGAAGATCGTCGAGTCGATCAACGTCTCGATCAAGATCGTCGGGTGCGGCGGTGGCGGTTCGAACACCGTCAACCGGTGCAGCGAGGCCGGTATCACGGGCGCGCAGCTCTGCGCCGTGAATACGGACGCGAAGCATCTACTGTCCGTCCACGCGCCGAAGAAGATCCTGATCGGCAAGCGGCTGACGAAGGGCCTCGGCGCCGGAGCCCTTCCGGAGGTCGGGGAACAGGCGGCCCACGAGAACGAAGAGGAGATCCGCGGGTTCCTCCGAGGCTCCCACGTCGTCTTCATCACCGCCGGCATGGGCGGCGGCACCGGCACCGGATCCGCCCAGTACGTGGCGCGCGTCGCGAAAGAGGAAGGCGCCCTGACGATGGGCGTCGTCACGATGCCTTTCAAGTCCGAAGGCCGCATCCGGATGGAGAATGCGGAGGCCGGCCTGGAGAAGCTCCGGCGATTCACCGACACCGCGATCGTGATCTACAACGACAAGCTCCTCGAGCTCGTGCCGCGGCTGCCCATCAATGCGGCGTTCAAGGTCGCGGACGAAATCCTCATGCAGTCGATCAAAGGCATGACGGAGATCATCACGAAGCCGGGCCTGGTCAACCTCGACTACGCGGACCTCATGACGATCATGAAGGGCGGCGGGGTCGCGATGATCGGGATCGGCGAGAGCGAGGAAGAACGGGACCGGATCGAGTACGCGATCAACGAGGCGCTCGAGTCCCCCCTGCTCGGCGAGGTCGACCTGACCCACGCGCGGGGCGCGCTCGTGCGCGTCGTCGGCGGCGGGGACCTGACCGTCTCCGAGGCGGAGCGCGCCGCGGAAATCGTCGGGCAGAAGATCAACCCGCAGGCCCGGATCATCTGGGGCTGCTCCGTCGACGACGCATTGGAGCACACGGTCCGCGTCCTCCTCGTCATCACGGGCGTCAAGTCCAAGTCCCTCCTCGGCAAAGAGGTGTACACGGGTCCGGTGAAGACCTCCGCCGAAGTGGACGAAGTCCACTGACCTCCTCCTCTTTTTTTCCCCAACCTTTTTCCGTTTCTCCCCAATCCGCCGAGCGTGAGCACCCATCGTCCTCGCTATCGATACGTCGCGTTTCGCTTGGGAGGCGCCCGCCCCTTCCAACGGGAGGAGGTCGCCGCGGCCTTGCGAGCGTTGTCGCCCCGACTCTGGCTCGTCCAATTCGACGGCGGCTCGGGGCTCGTCCGGACGACGAACCTCGAGAAGGACGCCGCCATCCGCGCGCTGAATGGGCTCGATCGGGTCGCCGGAGAGCGCGTCCAAGTGACGACCGTCGGCACATCGGGGACGATTCGCGCCGCGACGAGGAACTATCTGACGTCGAAGGACCGCGCGCGACGTGGACCGGCAAAAGAACCCTTATAAGTGACCGCTTTATTAGCGGCCCGAGGTTTATCAGATGCAGCCGGGCCAGATGGCCTATGACCGCGCGATCACGGTCTTCAGCCCCGACGGCCGCCTGTTCCAGGTCGAATACGCACGGGTCGCGGTGACCCGCGGCAATACCACGGTCGGCCTGAAGTTCAAGAACGGAATCATCCTGATGGCCGACAAGAAGATCGGCTCCCGGCTCGTCGAGACCTCCTCGATCGAGAAGATTTTCCAGATCGACGAGCACGTGGGCGCGGCCACGTCCGGCCTCGTCGCCGACGCCCGGGTCCTGGTCGACTACGCCCGGCTCGTCGCCCAGATCAACAAGGTCACGTACAGCGAACGGATCGGCGTGGACCTCCTCGTGAAGCGGATCTGCGACTACAAGCAGAACTACACGCAGTACGGCGGGGTGCGCCCGTTCGGGACCGCGCTGCTCGTGGCGGGGGTCGATGACCTCGGCACCCATCTGTTCGAGACGGACCCGAGCGGCGCCCTCGTGTCGTACAAGGCCGGCAGCATCGGGCAGGGCCGCCAGGCCGTCATGGAGCTCCTCGAGGAGAAGTACAAAGAGGGGATGTCCCAGGACGACTCGATGGTCCTCGGCCTCGAGGCCCTGCAGAAGGCCTCCGAGGGCGAGAAACTCGACGCCCGCGCGATCGAGGTCGGGCTCATCGTCGAAGGCGAGAAGTTCCGGCGCCTGTCGGAGGCGGAAGTGGGCCAGTACCTCACGCGGGTCCCCCACGCCTCCTAGGCGAAGTCATGCCCAAAGAGCTTCGAAGCGATCGCCGGGACGACATTTTCAAGGAATACGTCATCGCCCGGTTCGAGAAGTCGGGCGAGAAGTTCGAGGTCCTCGTCAAGCCCGAGGCCGTCGCGAAGGTCCGCGACGGGAAGGAGGTGGACCTCCTGAAAGAGCTGGCCATCGATGAGGTCTTCAAGGACGCCCACAAGGGGTCCAAGGCCTCCGAGGAGAAGATGACGGAGTTCTTCGGGACGACGGATCCCCTCTCGGTCGCGAAGCAGATCATCCAACGCGGCGAGATCCAGCTGACGACGGAACAGCGCCGCCAGGTGCTCGAAGCGAAGCGCAAGCAGATTGTCCAGTACATCGCCGCGAATGCGATCAATCCGCAGACCGGCGCTCCGCATCCCCCGCAGCGGATCGAGAATGCGATGGAAGAGGCGAAAGTCCACATCGATCCGTTCAAGCCGGTCGAAGAGCAGGTGAAAGAGGTCCTCGACGCGTTGCGTCCGTTGATCCCCATTCGGTTCGAGAAGGTCCGGATCGCGGTGAAGCTGAGCGCGGAGGACAGCGCGAAGACGTACGGGGACATCAAAGGCTTCGGGACGATCCTGAAGGAGGAATGGTCTCCGACCGGGGCCTGGCTCGGCGTCGTCGAGATGCCCGCCGGCCTGCAGACGGACTTCCTCGAGCGGCTCAACGCGAAGACGAAAGGGAACGTCGAGACGCGCGTGCTGAAGGCGGATCAAAGGATCTAGGAGATCCCTCGACCAGGTGAGCGGACTCGCATGCCGGGCTATGCCCTCCGTTGGATCTCTCCGGCCGCGGGGTTCTACGCGTCCGTCGGGCTGACCGGCTTCTGCGTCGCCGCGACCCTCTTCTTCGCGCTTTCCACGAACCTCGAATCGTTCGTCATCGGGTTCGGCAGCCTCTCCGTCATCGTGGGCGGAGGTGCAGTTTACGCTTGGTGGGATTGGAAGCATCCCGCGCAGGGTCCGAACCGTCCAATTCACTGAAGGCGATGGGGATCCGCGCCCTGCTGCCGACAGATCGAAGGATTGGGAGGCGAGCACCCAAAGGCTCAAGTAGCCGCCTCCATTTCGACGCGTTGCGTGAGAGCGAGACACCAATGGAAAGTAGCGGGTCGCTCCGCCCGATTGTCATTCCGGGCGAAGCCGTCGGCGGCCCCGGGCTGAAGCCCGGACCGGGAACGTACATCGAGGGCGGGCAAGTTTTCGCGGCGCAATTGGGCATTCGGAACGAGCATGACGGCCTCGTGAGCGTGATCCCCCTCAATGGCCGGTACATCCCTCAACGAGGGGACGCGGTCATCGGCGAGGTCGTCGACCTCGGGCCATCCCACTGGCTGGTCGACATCAACTCGCCGTATCCAGCCCCTCTCCATGCGACGGAGTCCCCGTGGCGGGTGGAGTTCGGCGACACCTCTCGCTACCTGAAGGTCGGCGACGTCATCATGGGCCACGTGCTCAGCGTGGACGAGATCAAGCGGGTCCAGCTGACGATGCAGGAGAGGGAGGCCCGCCGTCTCAATGGCGGCATCGTGATGGAAATCTCTCCGACGAAGGTCCCCCGGGTCATCGGAAAACAAGGGAGCATGATCTCCCTCCTCACGGAACTCACGGGGTGCCACATCTACGTGGGACAGAACGGCCGGATTTGGTTGGACGGAGAGGACCGTGACACCGCCGTCGCCGCGAGCGCGATCCGCCTGATCGAGGAGCGCGCCCAATCCTACGGGCTCACGGAGGCCGTCCGGGAGCTCATCGAACGAGAACGTCGGTCCACGACGGGCCCGAGGCCCGCCTGAGGAGCAATTCGTATGGAAGACATCGAGCACATCGAGAAGCAGATGAAATTGATCAGGGCGGACGGCCGACGGCTGGACGGCCGGAAACCGGACGAGCTGAGGCCGGTCCGGATCGAAGCGGGAGTCCTCCGGCGCGCGGACGGCTCCGCCTACATCGAGTGGGGCGGCAACAAGGTCCTCGCCGCCGTCTACGGGCCGAGGGAGGCCCACCCGAGGCACCTGCAGGACCCGGCGCGGGCGCTCGTCCAGTGCCGGTACAACATGGCCCCGTTCAGCGTGTCCGATCGGAAGCGCCCCGGACCGGATCGGCGGTCTGTCGAGATTTCCAAGGTCATCTCGGAGGCGTTCTCGGCGGTCGTCTTCCGCGAACAGTTCCCGAGGACATCGGTCGACATCTTCATCGAAGTGTTGCAGGCCGATGCGGGGACGCGGTGCGCCGGCCTGACGGCGGCGAGCGTGGCCCTCGCGGACGCGGGGGTGCCGATGCGGGACCTGGTGGCCTCCTGCGCGTCCGGCAAGATCGACGGCGTCGTGTGCCTCGACCTGAACAAGGAGGAGGACAATTTCGGGGATGCGGACTGCCCCCTCGCGATCGTCCCGCGGACGGGCGAGATCGTGCTCCTCCAGATGGATGGCCATCTCACGTTGGACGAGTTCGAGAAGGCCATGGAGCTGTCGATCGGCGCAACGCACCGCCTCTACGAGATGCAGCGGGACGCCCTGCGGCGACGGTACTCCACGACGTTGGAGGACATCCTGAAGGAGCCGCCGCCGCTCCCGGCGCCGCCGGCGCCCGAGTTCGAACCTCCACCGCCCCCGCCGGAAGACGACTTCGGCCCGGAGGGGATCTGATGAGCGAGGAGATCGTCTCGGACCTGATGCGGGCCCACGTGTACCGGCTCGCATCGACCGGCCAACGGGTGGACGGCCGCGCGCTCGACGAGCCGCGGAAACTGTCCCTCGAGCGCACCTACGTCAAGACCGCGGAAGGCAGCGCCCGCGCGAAGCTGGGGAACACGGACGTACTCGTCGGCATCAAGATGTCCGTGGGTGAGCCCTATCCGGACACCCCGAACACGGGCGTGCTGTCGACCAGCGTCGAGATGGTCCCCTTGGCGAGCCCGACGTTCGAAGCGGGTCCACCGCGGCCGGACGCGATCGAACTCGCCCGCGTGGTCGACCGCGGAATCCGCGAATCGAAGATGGTGAACATGGAGAAGTTGTGCATCACCCCGAAGGAGAAGGTCTGGATCATGTTCATCGACATCCACGTGCTCGACTACGACGGAAACCTGTTCGACGCGTGCTCCTACGGCGCCACCGCGGCCCTCGGGTCGACGGTCGTCCCGGCGAAGACCCAGGGCCTCGGGGACGACTTCCCCCTCCCGGTCGAGCATTGGCCCGTCAGCGTCACGACCGCGAAAATCAAGGACGTTCTGTTCGTCGATCCCGCCCTCGACGAGGAGCGGATGTCCGATGCGCGGATCACCGTGACGACGGATGAGAACGGCGACATCCGGGCGATGCAAAAAGGCTTAAGTGGAAGCTTTACTTACGACGAAGTGAAGCGGATTATCGAGACGGCCCAGCGCGTTGGCCGCGGGATCCGTCCGTTGCTACGCTCCTCTTGAGGTCCTCCATGGCACGTCGCACCCGGAAGGCGGGAATGGTCGCCCGGTTCGGGCCACGCTATGGAGTCCGGATCCGCCGCCGGGTCCAAGAGATCGAGGAGGGCCTGAAGCACCGACATGCCTGTCCCCGGTGCGCCGCGATCGCGGTGCGCCGCGCCTCGACGGGCGTTTGGAAATGCCGACGATGCGGGTACGTGTTCGCCGGCGGCGCGTATCGCCCCATCGTGACAACGTCGTTCAAACGGGAAGTCGAAGAGGCGGGCAAAGAGGCCGAACCCAAACCGGAGGGCGCCTGAGATGTACAAGTGCGCCAAGTGCCTCGAACCGATCCGGGCGAATATCAACACGGTCGGGATCCAGTGCGAGCGTTGCGGCTCGAAGATGTTCTACAAAGAGCGGCCGAATGTGAAGAAGGTCGTCAAGGCGCGATGACCATGCGCCGCGCGACGATCACGTTCGCGGGCCCGGATGCGCGGGTCGTGTACGAGTCGCTCCGGCCGGAAGCCGGCCGAGACGTGCCGAAGGCACGCGTGTCCTTGCGCGCGTCCCCAGGCCGCGTCGCCCTCACGATCGTCGCGGACGACACGGGCGCGCTCCGGGCGGCGGTGAACTCGTATTTGCGATGGGCGGACGTCGCCGCGCGCGTGCGGCGCGAGGTGACGCCGTGAAGGAGATCTCGCCTCAGCTTCAGAATCAGATCGCCCAATATCAGCAGCTGCAGAACCAACTCCAGGTCCTCGCGAGCCAGCGCGTGCAACTCGAAGCGAAGCTCCGGGAGATCGAAGGCACGTTGGAAGAACTGAACAAGGTCTCCGGCGACACGCCGATCTACAAGAGCATCGGCATGCTCCTCGTCCGTCAGGACGACCGCGAAGCGATCAAGAAAGAGCTCGAGGAGCACAAGGAGACCCTGACGATCCGAGTCAAATCGCTCCAGAAGCAGGAGAAGGCCCTCTCCGAGCGCTACGAAGACCTCGCGGGGAAAATCCAGGCGGCGCTCGGCCAATCCCCCGCGGCCGCCGAGAGCAATTGAGTGCCGGAAGTCGCGCTGCAAATCCTTATATCAACAGGTCCATTGGCGAATTCGTGACCGAGGATTCCGGCACCTCCGAGGACGATTCGGCCTCGGAACAAGAGGAATCCGACTCCGAGGAACCGGCCGACGAAGAGTCGGCCACGGAGGAGCCGTCCGCTCCGGAACCGTCGCGGGCCGCGGGTTCGGCGCTCCCCCGGCCGCCCCCGAGCATCAGCCGCTTCATCATGATCTTCCTCGGGCTCCTGGCCATCTATGCGATCATCAGCCCCGATGTCGGAATCGGGTTCGCCTCGTACGCGGACAAGGCCCTCGCCCCGGCCATCGGGTTCGGAGGCGCCTACCCCACCCTGACGATCCTCCTCGCCGGCATCCTGACGACGACGATCTCCTCCGTCATCCGCGACCACTACACGAACTGGGTGAAGATGGCGCGGACGCAGAAGGTCATGGCCTCGTGGCGGCGGGAGCAGATGGAGGCCATGCGCAAAGGTCAGACGACGAAACTCGCGAAGCTCAAGGAGGCCCAACAAGGTTTCCTGAAGGACACGATGGAGATGCAGACCACGCCGCTCAAGTCGATGGCCTGGACGCTGTTCCTGTTCATCGTGATCTTCACCTGGCTGCGGCTCTTCGTCGACGTGACCTTGTCGAACCTGGGCAACCAATGGATCGCGGTCCCCTGGTCCGACCATGTGTTCCTGAACTCCGCCTACCTGTTCCCTTCCTGGGTCCTCCTCTATTCCCTCCTCGCGATCCCGTTCGGCCAGATCGTCACCCGAGTCTTGAAGTACGTCCGCTTTCGACGGCGCCTCGAGGGGCTGGGGGGCTCACTCCAAATCGGGCCGACCGAGACCGCGTGAGGGGACGCGGATGATCTTGGTGATCGGCGGGCCGCCGGGCAGCGGCAAGACGACGGTCGCCGAGCGCTGGGCGAAGGCCCATGGGTACGCCCTCATCTCCGCGGGGACGAAGTTCCGGGCCATGGCGAAGGCTCGTGGCCTGAGTCTGGAGGCCCTCGGCCGCGCCGCGGAAAAGGATCCATCGATCGACCGCGCCCTCGATCGCGCGATCCTCGAGGAGATCCGCGCGAAGGAGGCCGTACGAACGAACGTGGTGGTCGACGGGCGGATCCAGGCGCACCTCCTGACACGGGAAGGGATCCCGTGCCTGAAGGTGCTGATCAACGCCCCGCTCGAGGTGCGGGCCCAGCGGATCGCGCAACGGGAAAAGAAGCCGGTGGCCGAGGCCCGACGGGAAGTCGTGGCACGGGAAGAATCCGAACGGATTCGGTACAAGCAGATTTACGGCATCGACTTGCGGGACACGAGCGTCTTCGATTTCGTGATCGACTCCGCCGATAAGACGCCGGATGAGATCGTCGTGACGATCGCCGCGCGGGTGCGGGGATGAGCGACCTCGTCGTCCTCCATGAGACCCCGGATTCGAAGCATGGAACCCGCCCGGAAGACCGGTCCCTCGAGCAGCGGATCCGTCTCGGCGTGGCGATCGTGGACAAGCCCGCGGGCCCGACGTCGCATCAGGTGAGCGCCTGGGTCCGGGACATGTTCGGGGTCCGCAAAGCGGGGCACTCGGGCACGTTGGACCCGCGCGTGACGGGCGTCCTCCCGGTCGCCCTCGCAGATGCGACCCGCGCGGTCGACGCCCTCCTCGCGGGAGACAAGGAATACGTCGGCGTTCTACAGCTCCATCAGGATGTGGACCCCCGGCGCATCCGATCGATGATGCAGCGTTTCGTCGGAGAGATTTACCAGGTTCCACCGGTCCGGTCGGCGGTGAAGCGGGAGCAAAGGACGCGGCATGTCTACGAACTCGAACCTCTGGAGGTCGACGGACGGGACGTCCTCTTCCGCGTGCGCTGCGAGTCGGGGACGTACATCCGCACGCTGGCCGTGGACCTCGGGGAGGCCCTCGGGGTCGGCGCCAATCTGGTCGACCTCCGCCGCACCCGGACGGCCAGCTTCTCGGAGTCGGACGCGCGGCCGTTGAACGCGTTCCGGGACGCGTTGGCCTTCGCGAAGGAGGAGGGTGACGAGACCGCGGTCCGGGCCATCCTCCGGCCGATCGAGGACCTGTTGGGCCATTTGCCGAGGATCGTGGTGAAGGACACCGCCGTTGACTCGATTTGTCACGGGGCGAACCTGGCGGTCCCCGGCGTCGCCAAGCTCTCGCCGCATCTTCAACGCGGCGCGGCCGTCGGCGTCTTCACAGGAAAAGGCGAGGCGGTCGCTCTGTCCAAGGCCTTGATGACGACGGACGAAATCGTGATCGCGAAATCGGGTACGGCCGCCGACACCGGCCGGGTCTTGATGGAGCCTGGGACCTACCCGAAACTCTGGAAGTGATCGATGGTCGTCGACGGGTGGGGCTTCGATGCCGATCGACAGGCGAGGGCGCGAGACCTCCGCCGCGGACGGCTGCGGCTCTCGGTGGCGCGGACCGTCGCCTCCGGCTTGGCGGTCCTCGCCCTCATCCTCGGTGGCTCGTTTCTCCTCCGGGATTCCGTCCTCTCGTTCCATTGGCCCTCCTGGGCCTCCTCCGTCCTGTTCCTCGTCCTCCTGTACGCCCTCTTCGTCGCGATCGAACTCCCCTTCGCCTTCCTTGGCGGATATCGGTTGGAGAAGGCCGCGGGGATGTCCTCGCAGACGCTCGCTAGCTGGTGGAAGGACTTCGGCAAGTCGGCGGGGCTCGGCCTGGCGGCGTCCATCGTCGTAGGCGACGTCCTCCTCTGGTTGCTGGCTGCCTCGCCTTGGTGGTGGGTCGCGGCATGGCTCCTGGGAATCGCGGTGTCCGCGCTCCTCGGGTTCCTCGCCCCCGTCGTCCTTGTCCCCCTGTTCTACCGATTTCGACCGCTGAGCGATCCGGTTCTGCGGACCCGGTTCGAAGCGCTCGCGACGAAGGCCCATGTGCCGATCGTCGGGGTGTTCGAACTCCGCGCTTCGGCCAAGACGCGCCGATCGAATGCGGCGGTCATGGGGTTCGGTCGGACCCGGAGGGTCGTGGTGACGGACACCCTCCTCCAGGCCTTCACGCCGGAAGAAATCGAGACCGTCCTCGCCCACGAGTTAGCCCATCAGAGAAATCGAGATCCGATTCGCGGATTCGTCGGAGGATCCCTCGTCTCCTTGGCGATCCTTGCCGCCGCCGCTTGGACCTATGCCGCCGTCTACCCATTCTTCGGAGTCCGCTCGCCGGGAGACATCGCGGGGCTCCCGCTCCTCGTCACGCTCTTCACGCTCTTCGCGATCCCGTTTCGTCCCGTCGAGCTGTTCGCTTCGCGGTCCCGCGAGGGTCGCGCGGACCGCTTTTCCCTGCAAATCACGGGAGATCCGGCGAGTTTCGCCGCGGCGATGGTCAAGCTTCACGACCTCAACCTCGGAGTCGCCGACCCGCGCCGCTGGGAGAGATGGCTGTTTTATAGCCACCCCTCCGGACGCGACCGCGTCGAGATGGCCCGTGCGTTTCAGGCCGCCGCGGCGCGTTGAGCGGGCAATCTTTATACCGATAGACCCGATGGTCGCGACGCTGGGTGCCGAGGTCGCCTAGTCCGGTAGGGCGCCAGCCTGGAGAGCTGGTGGGCGTAAGCCCTCGGGAGTTCAAATGGCTCCCGCCGCTCTGACGACGGCCGCCTGAAACTCTCCCCCTCGGCGTTCAGCCCTTTCGATGGCTCTCCGCGAGTTTCGCCTTCAACGCCTGGATCGGCTTCAGGACGAGTGGGTCCACCCGGCGGAGGGCCGCGAGGTACAGGCTCACGTAGTCGCCGAGGTACAGCGTCCCGAGCATCCGGCTCACGAGGGTCGGTCCCTCATCGTGGACCTGCTCGACCTTCGCCTTGCGGGACATGAGGGAGACCGTGATGTCGAGTTGGCGCCGGAGTTCCGGCGGTTCATCGCGGTCTCGGAGGAGGATCGCGCGGTGCGTCCGCGCGCGGGCGTCCTCGACCCATCCGACGAGCTCGTTGTGATCGGCCTCCGGGAAGGTCGAAGAAAAAGCGAGGACCTTCGCATTCTCATTGAGCTGCGTCTGCCAGCGGCGGGCAATCGCGACGAACGGGCCGGCCCCGTAGATTACCGGGACCGTCGACCGGATCCGGAGGGCGAGGGACTTCGCTCGGTTCGACCGCACCCCGCTCTCGGGACGAAGCGCCTTCCGGAGCGACCGGAGGTGATTGGTTGCCTGTCCGAGTTCGTCCGTGAGATTTCCGACCGCCCAGTCGCCGCCGATCCCCGCGAGGATTCCGAAGAGGTGGCCGAAGGCCCCGCGGGGAGGAAGTCCGGTCGGGACGGGCAGCACGGGCATGTCGTTCGCCCGCACGAGATCGCGGAGCGTGCCCCCGGACGTGATGGCGACGACGCGGCACCCGAGTTTGATGGCCTGCGCCGTCGCCGCGAGCGTCTCCTCCGTGTTTCCGGAGTACGACACGGCGACCAAGAGATCCTCGGGGCGGCCATACGCCGGAATCCGGTAATCGCGGATGACCTCGATCGGGACCTTCGCGCGGTCCGCGAGCCACGAGGCGAACACATCGCCGCCGATCGCGGAACCGCCCATGCCGACGATGAAGATCCGTTGGGCCTCGTCGATCGGGACCCGGGTCGATCCGCCGACCTCCATGCCCGCCGACAGCTGTTCGGGAAGCGACGCGATGATCTCCCGCATCCCTCCCGGGTCCACCGCCGCGACAGCGCGCACGTCGAGCATCGACGTCCGCATCCGGCGCGACGAAATAAGGACTCCGCCTCGCCTGGGAGCATTACCAGAAAAATCGTTCTTACAATAATCTTGATATACGCCGCGGCAGTCCTTCGAATCGTGGACTTCGATCGCGCGATTTCGGCCCTCGGTCGCGGCGAGTTCGTCCTCGTCTACGACGCCGATGGCCGAGAGGCCGAGACGGACCTGACGATCGCGAGCGAGTTCGTCTCGCCGGCCGCCATCCGGACCTTGCGGAAGGAAGCCGGAGGCCTGATCTGCATGACCCTCTCGGGGGAGGTCCGGCATCGGATCGGGCTGCCCTTCATGACCGACGTCCTCCGACATGCTGGGTCGACTTATCCGGTCCTCAATGCCGTGTCCGCCGAGGATATCAAATACGATCGGCACAGCGCTTTCTCCATTTCCGTGAACCACCGGGACACCTTCACGGGCGTCACCGACAAGGACCGGGCCACGACGATCGCCCGACTCGCGGCGATCGCGAAGGAGGCCCTCAAGCGCGAGAACGGATGGGCCGCGCACGCCTTCGCGGACGAGTTCCGCTCTCCCGGTCACGTCCCGCTCCTCAACGCGGCGGAGCCGCTCCTCGAGGGGCGCCGAGGTCACACGGAGCTCACGACGGCGCTGATGATCATGGCCGGCCTCGGGCCGACCGCGACGATTTGCGAGATGATGGCCGACGACGGACGAGCCCTCTCGAAGGAAGATGCAAAGGCATATGCTCGGGCGAGGAATCTCGTGTTCCTGGAAGGCCAGGACATCGTCCGAGCGTGGCGTTTGTGGTCCGTGTAATGGCGACGGGGGTCTTCGATCTCCTCCATCCCGGTCACCTCTATTTCCTCCGCGAGGCGAAGAAGCTCGGGGACGAGCTGTGGGTCGTGGTCGCCCGGGACACGACCGCCCGCCGGTTCAAACACGAACCGATTATGCCCGAGGCGGCCCGCGTCCAGATGGTCGAGGGCCTCAAACCGGTGGACCGTGCGCTCCTCGGGCACGAGGGGGACATCTACGCGATCCTCGACGAGATCCGTCCGGACGTCATCGCGATCGGCTTCGATCAGATCCACGATGAGGATCGGATCCGCGCGGAGTGCGCCCGCCGTGGCCTCGCGACCAAGGTCGTCCGCCTGCCGAAATTCGAGGGGGACCTCGACGGGACCCGGAAGATCGTGCGGAAGGTAGCGGAATGGCTCGCGCTCCAAGAACGGCTCGCGGAGGTCGAAGGCTCCAAGGCCGGTCCGCCGGCCGAGGTCGCCGCTCCACGACGCCGAAGAGGAAAGGCCTGAAGCGCATCGGGATCGTCGACACGTCCTTCGCCCGGTTCGACATGGCCTCCGCCGCCATCGATGAACTCCGCAAGCAAGGGGGCGGGTTCGTCATCGATCGGTACACGGTGCCCGGGATCAAGGACCTCGCGGCGGGCGCGCGGATCCTCTTCGACCGCGGCTCGGACCTGGTCCTGGCGCTCGGCATGGTCGGTCGCCAACCGGTCGACAAGGATTGCGCCCTCGCGGCGGACTTCGGTCTCCAATCCGTCCAGGCCGAACTCGGCAAGCACATCCTCGGCGTCATGGTCCACGAAGAGGAGACGTCGACCGAGGCCGAGCTGGCGGCGCTCTTCGACCGCCGCACGCGGGAGCATGCGGTGAACGCCTACGATCTGCTGTTCCGACCCGAAGCGATTCGAGCCCGCGCGGGGACGGGCCAGAGGGAAGGCTTCGCGGATGCCGGGCCGATCAAGGTGGCCCGATGAACCTCGCGATCGTCGCGGCGGAATTCAATCCCGAGGTCACGGATCGGATGGTCGAAAAGGCGCTCGCGCGGGCGAAAGAGCGAGGCGTCCGCGTGGCGTCCCTCGTCCGCGTCCCCGGGACGTTCGAAATCCCGCTGACGATCCAGCGGCTCCTCGAGCGCCCCGACGTCGACGCGGCGGTGGCCATCGGGGCGGTGATCAAAGGCGAGACGTTGCACGACGAGGCGCTCATGGCCGCCGTGCCGAAGGCCCTGCTCGACATCGGACTCCGGTCGGGCAAGCCCGTCGGCCTCGGCATCACCGGCCCAGGGATGACGGACGAGCAAGCCCTCGCCCGCGTGGATAAGGGCGCCGAAGCCGTCGATGTCGCGCTGGCGATGCACGAGATCCTGCGGAAGCTATGACACGGCTTCCCTGAGATTCACGGCGGAAAGGTTTAATCCCGAGACGCTTCCATCCGGGCGAACTCCGAGGGGCCCTGGCATGGTGGATGCGGCTGCGCTCGAATCGATCCTCAAGGAGATCGAGCACAACGAGGGGGTCCACGAGGCGATGCTCGTATCGCTCGCGGGCACCTATCTCGCGGGCAGTGTCCCGAGGGGCGTCCACGTGGACACCTTCGGATCGATGTTCGCAGTCCTCGTCGGTTCCGCGGAGACCGTGACGGCGGAGACGAGGGACGTCTTGGACAGCGTGATCATCCGCTCCAAGACGAGCCTGTACCTGATCGTCCACGGAGGCCGCAAGGCGTTGCTCGTCCTGCGGATCCCGCCGACGTCGGACCCGCAGAAGATCAAGTTCGCCGTCGAGAAGTACGTCCCGCGGATCGAGGAACATCTGTAGGCTAGATCCTCCGCATCCCGCGGAGGAGCCATTCTCCCACGGCTTTCGACACATATCGGACCGTGGCGTCGGCGCCGCGGTCCGTACCCTGTGCCCGGGTTTTGCCGGCGCCGATCCACTGGACCACGTCGTCTGCGCGGAGCCGGCCGGCCTCCAGGACCGTCACGGCCCTCCCGGCTTCATCGAGAAAATGGCTGTCGCTTCCGCCGGTCTGTCCGACCGACCGCTCCGCGGCGCGGGCGCGTGCCCGCTCATTGCCGCGGCGGAGCGTCCTCGCGTTGCAGGTCTCGTAGGCGGAGAAGCGCGCTTCCAACAAGGCGGGCTCGCCGAGCCCGGACCAGAAGCGGTACGGATGCGCCGCGACGGCGACCCCTCCCAGCGCGGTGATTCGTTCGACCGTTTCCCGCACGGAAAGGTCCCGGAGGATGGGTTCCCTCACGCCGTACGCGATCACGTGTCCCGACCGCGTGGAGATCTCGATGCCCGGGATGACAATCAGATCTCCCGCGGCGGCCTCCGCCTCCCGGATTCCCGCGACCGAATTGTGGTCCGTGATCGCGATCCCGTCGAGGCCCACTTGGCGCGCGCGGGCGACGAGGTCCGCGGGCGACACGCGGGAGTCGGGCGAATGCCGGGTATGGTTGTGGAGGTCCAGGCGCATGAAGGAGGGCGCAGAACGGGGCGGCTCGCTTAAAGACTTGGGACGGGATTCCACGGGAGCGCTTATCGGCGGGAAATTCCTTGTTGGAATCGTGACCGTCGAGGCCCGGATGGGCATCCTGCGGGACCGACTCTATGTCGATCGGCACGAATGCGAGATCCTTCGCGGTCGCCACGGTTGGCACCACGTCGTTGATCCTAATGGGCGGGGCGGCCGGGTTCGGTACGACAGCTGGCGCGATCGGATTGACATCGAATCCCCCGACGGGTCTCTCCAGATTCGATTTCGACTGCGCCACACGACGTTCAGCTGGCGAGGGCGTACCTACTCGGTCACGTCGACGGGATGGAGCCGCGTGACCGTCACGGACGAGCAGCGCCGAACGGTCGTCGAGGCTCGCCTCACGTGGAGCGGGATCCGGCTCGAGTCCCTCGACCCTGAGTTCCGCCCGATCGAAAGGGAGCTCGCCCTCGGTCTGGCCCAGCGATCCCTCGCATGGGCGATGGCGATCGCGCCGGTCGGTTGAGTTGCTAGTGGACCCATGTCCCTTCCTTCAGCCCCTTGTCGACGCGCACGGGCTTCCCGTCCACGGAGAGGGTGACTTGGACTTCTCCTCCGAGCCCCCGGAAGACGGCGGTCCCCTCCGGGCCCACCTGAAACTTGTACTTCTGAAAATCGGAGAAGGGCAAGGTCGAGGCGCCCTTCGCGCCGAAGATCTGCGAGCCGAGGGGGGCGTCCTCGGGAGGGATCAGGAGGCCCACGGTGGCTTCGTCCTCTCCCGCGAGGAGCATGCCGCGGCTCTCGATGCCGCGGAGGTTCGCGGGCTCGAGATTCGCCAGGACGACGACCTTCCTCCCGCGGAGCCCCTCGATCGGGTAATCCTTCCGGATCCCCGCGACGACTTGCCGTCGTTCGTCCCCTAGATCAATCTGCAAGACGTACAACTTGTCCGCATTGGGATGCTCCTTCACATCGACGATGCGAGCGATGCGCACGTCGAATCGCGCGGTCGGATCCTCGGGGGTCTCGCGCAGGTCGATCTTGGCGAAGAGGGGTTTGCCGACTCGCAGCTTCTGACCGCCGGGAAGATCGTCGAGGGCCTCGTCCCAGCGTTCCCCGTGGACGTCGGAATCGTATCCCAAGGCGTGCCACAGGCGGGACGAGCTCCGAGGCAGGAACGGGGCCATGATGATCGCGAGGGCGCGGCTCACGCGGAGCGCGACATGGATCGCCGTGGCACAGGCCGCGCGGTCCGACTTCAACAGGTTCCAGGGAGCCTTCTGGTCAACGTACTGGTTGCCGAGCCGGGCCAACTGGATCGCCTCCTTCATCGCGTCCTTGACGTGGACGTACTCGAGGTTCTGGGCAACCTTCCCAGCCTGCTGCTCGATCGCGCGGACCATCGCCTTGTCGGTCGCGTCGAGGAACGTGGCCGGCGGGACCTCGTGTCCGAAGTTCTTGTCCGCGAAGGTGAGGGCCCGGTGGACGAAGTTCCCGTAGATCGCGAGGAGTTCGTTGTTGTTCCTCCGTTCGAAGTCAGCCCATTCGAAGTCGGTATCCTTCGTCTCGGGCATCGTGGCGATCCCGTAGTACCGGATCTGGTCCGGGTCGAAGCGTTCGAGCAGCTCAGGGAGCCAGATGCCGCTGCCTCGGCCCGTGCTCATCCGCTCTCCCGAGAAATTCAGGTATTGCGTCGCGGCTACGTCGTAGGGGAGTGCGAGTTTCTCGTCGTACCCCATCAGGATGGCGGGCCAGAACAGGGTGTGGAACACGATGTTGTCTTTCCCGACGAAATAGAGGTGACGAGCCTTCGGGTCGTACCAGAAATCCTTCCATCCATCGGATCGGCCGCTGCGTCGATACCATTCCTTCGTCGCGGTCAGATATCCCATGACGGCCTCGAACCAGACGTAGATCCGTTTCGTCTCGTATCCGGGGACCGGGACTTCGATGCCCCACTCCAGATCCCGCGTAATGGGGCGGTCCTTGAGACCTTCGTCGAGCCAGCTCTTGGCGAAGGTCAGGACGGGGAGCCTCCAGAATTCTTTGTCGTCGAAGATCCACTGCTTGAGGCGGGCTTCGAGGGCGCTGAACCGGAAGAAGAAGTGGGACGTCTCGCGCTTCTCCGGGGCGGTGCCGTGGATTCGGCATCGCGGTCCGATCAGATCGAACGGATCCCACAAGTGGCCGCAGTTGTCGCACTGGTCTCCGCGGGCATTCTCGAATCCGCAGTTCGGACATTTGCCCTCCACGTACCGATCCGGCAGGAAATGGTTGCCCGCGCGGCAGAACGGGGAGATCATCGTCCGTTCGTAGACCTGCCCCTTTTTCTTGAGGGCCAAGAAGATTTCCTGCACCCACTCCTTGTGGTGCGGGTCCGCCGTGTTCCAATACAGGTCGTACCGGACGCCGAGCTGTTCGATGTTCTTCGCATGGAGCGCGTGATAGCGCTCGGCGATGACGCTCGGGGACACCCCTTCCTCGTCGGCGCGGACCATCGTCGGCGTCCCGTGCATGTCGCTCCCGCCGACCATCAGGACCTCGTCACCCTTCATACGGTGGTACCGCGCGATGACGTCGGCCGGGATGAACGTGGAGACGGCGTGGCCAAGGTGCCTAGGCCCCGACGCATACGGCCAAGCGACGCACACGAGGATTTTCATTTCGTCCGTCCAAGATGGGAGGTTCTCTTAAAGCATTCGCGATCGCGGCCTCGATCCGACGATGACGGCGGACTCGGTCTTGATTATCATATCCTGCCAGTTCTGACCAAGAGCTATTGGTCGAAAAGCGCGATGCGTTGCTGCTCTATGGATAACGGTTCGATGATCCTGCAGCGGAAACCGTCCGGCGCCCGGCGGTCCGAGCGCGACTTGGCCCGCACGATGCGATCGGCAGGTTCGCTCCCGCAGATCTTGTGTTGGAATTGTCGGCGACTCACGTCGTTCGAACTGGATCATTGTCAGCATTGCGACTCCGCGTTTGCCGGGAGCACCGGAGGAGCCTACGGGTCCGGACGGGCCCCCGCGTCGAAGCCTTTGGTCCGATCGCGGGCCGAGAACGGATCGTCGTTAGGTCGGCGATCCCTCCGCGAGATCGTCGAAGACCTGCAGCGCGTTCGCGATCTAGCCGATTCCCCCAGGGAGCCTCCCCGAGATGAGGAGGTCTCCCTCCTCTTGTACCAGTGTCCGAGCTGCGGACGGTTCGTCTCGCGGGCGGCCCAGGCGTGCGCGTGCGGAGTGCGATTCGCGCCGCCGTCGGAGATGACGTTCCAGTGCCCGGAGTGCGCCTCGCGCGTCTCCCCCGGCGACGAGTGCCCGGTGTGCGGCGTCGAATTCCGCGCGGCGACCTTCCGGAACGATCCGGTGTACGCGTGTCCCCGCTGCGGGACGCACGTCGAATCCGATGCGATCCGCTGCTCCTGCGGCGCCTGGTTCGAAGACTGATGCCTTCCAAGTATCAGGGCTGAGAACCGTTGGAGAACTTCCTTATCGTCCCACCTCGTCGTTCCTCCGTCGACAGACCACCCCCGTCGAAAGGAACCCTAACCCAAGATGAAACCGAAACGCCCCCGCATCTCTCGCCGGAAGACGTACTATCTCGTCCTCTGGTGGATGTCCCAGACGCCGTACGCGGCGATCTTCGAGAACGAGGTGGCGGCGGAGGCGGCGGCGAACGTCCGCAACGCTCTCCTGGTGACGATCTCCGGCCGCGACGCGAAGGTGGACCAGATTTTGGATTGGTACCGCCGGGACGAGTCCGGTCGGCCGATGCCCGCGGAGTGGCGCGACCTGGTCGGCCAGATTCACGTCCCGTGGCTCGCGAAGCCCAAAGCGGCCGTCTGATCGCGACGTCCTCGAGGCGACACCCACCGAGGTCGGCGTGGACCAGCCTCGGACCAGCCTGACTGCAGGGTCCTATCAAATCGGATAGGGGGGAAGAAACGACTATACCTTCGGACTGCAGGAGCGGGTTGCCCTCTATGGTCCAATCCCAGGACATCGTCGCGGAATGTCCGACGTGCAAGGCGATTGTCCCCCTCGACGCGACGGAGTGCCCGCAATGCGGGGAGCTGTTCGACGATGACGGGACGGGGGAAACCCCGGTCGCGATCGACCGCCAGGAATCAAGTCGTCCGGCGGCCGAGGGTTCGACCGACGAGCGGAAGACCGGCTTCCGCGAGAAGTTCCTCTTCTACACGGGAATCTTCCTGATCCTGCTCGGCGGTCCGGGGATCGCGCTCGGCTCCTGGTTGCACGACGAGCTGCAAATCGGCGTGGGCGAGTTTCGGGCCTTCGACGTGTTCGGACCTTGGAATCGCCTCGTCACTGCGATCGGGCTGATCGTCCTGATCGTCGGGATCGTGTTCCTGATCCTGAGCCTCCGTTTCTCCCGACCTTCCGACGTCGAGAAAGACCTGGAAGCGCTCCGCGAATCGTAGCCGGGCGAAGCCTCCTCTCCTCTCGCCGACTATATCGTTATATACCGCGCAACGCGATGCGAAAGGAGGCGACGACCGCGTCGCCGTATGGAGTGGGGAATGGCGTATTCGGGAGCTGCTTTCCGACCTTCTAACGTGCCGGTCGAGGAAGGCAAGGTCTACGAGGCCAAGATCGAGGACATCGGACGCGAGGGCGACGGACTCGCGCGCATCCAGAACTTCGTCGTGTTCGTCCCCGGGACGAAGGTCGGGGACGAGGTGAAGATCCGGATCACGAAGGTCCACCGCCGCATGGCTTTCGGTGAAGTCCTCAAGGAATAGCGTCGCGGACGGGGAGGGACGCGATGGAGTCAGCGGTAGCCGCGCCGCAGGCGCGCTCGATTCGGTCCGTCCCTAACGAATTCCACGGTGTGATGACGCCGCGACACCTTCCGGGCGCCGGAGGGCGACGTTCGTGCGCATCCTGGAACGAATTCGGGCGGGCAGTGGCGTGGAAAGGGAGGCATCGTACGGCCTTCAAGCGGGACTCCTCGCCATCGCCTTGATTGGGATCACCCTTGCGACCTTCGGGCCGTTCTTCTTCCTCTCCCTGGCTTACGTCCTGATGTCCGCGGCGGGCGCATTCGCCCTCCTGGGCTGGCGATGGGCCGACCGTGTCCTCCATCTGGCAAAGACCCAGAGCCGCGTCCGGACGGACGCGCAGATCGGGCGAATCCTGTCGATTGTGTCCCTTCTGTTCGTCCTGTACTACTCCGGCCTTTGGATTCTCCTGGCCGTGACCTGGCCGATCGTCCTCTTCTTCGGGCTGCTCGCCTGGTCGGCGCATCGGGCTCGCTTCGCCGCGCGGGATCCCTCGACGGAGGCGGGCGCATGAGGATTGCGCGCAGCGCCTTGGTCATTTCTCTCGTGCTTCCCGCGCTCCTCTTGATCCCCAATCACGTCGTCGCCTTCTGCGAGATCCTCGAGCCGCCCTCGTCGTTCCCAACCCAGGTGAACGGCACGCAGGTGGAGATCCGGTTGACGGAAGGCTTCGCCCGCGTCGTCATCATCAAGGAGTTCTACAACCCGAGCAACGAGCCCAAGCAGGGTCAGATCTTCTTCCCCCTCGAAAAGGGCCACGAGCTCATCACGGACCTTCGGCTCAAGATCGGGAACGTCGTGTACAATTCCTCCGCGGGAGACCGCGGGGGTGCTTTGGATGACTTCCTCACGGCGATCGCCCAAGGCCAAGATGCGGCCCTGGTCCAATACGATCCGCCGCGGGACGTTTACTGGATTGCGGTCACGATCCCTCCGAAGGAGACTCGGACGACGATCACAACGTTGGAGATGCCCCTCGCGAAGCGGGACGGCTCCTACGACTACCACTACCGGCTCTCCGTCGACGCCCGGGACAGCGTGGCCTATCTGCGCGTCCATCTCCGAGTCGAGACCGCGACGCCCCTGGTCCATGTGCACCTCCTCAGCCACCCGGACGTCCCCGTCCTGCGAATCGGAGACCGTGCGGCAGAGGCCTACATCAACGACACCGGGACCGTCCAGGGGCGCGACCTCGACGTCCACTTCGGTGCCGCCAGCTCGGCCCTCGCGCAGTGGGTCGACCCGCAGGGCGAACGATACGTTCGATATTCCATCGACGCGTGGGACCCTGCCTGGCGGAATTTCATGGCCCCCATGCCTCGGTCGCTCCTGGTCGCCGTCGACGCCTCCGGGAGCATGGGCCTCGACGATCGATGGTCCGCCGCGAAGGAATCCGTGTCGCGGCTCGCGGCCGACCTGCATCCCGGCGAAACCTTCAACGTCGTCGCGTTCGGCGGGCCATCGGTCCGCACCCTCGATCCGGTTCCTCGGGAGTGGACGCCCGGACGGAGCGCGGACCTCGATCGGTTCCTCGCCTCCCTCACGCCCCATGGGAGTACGAGCTTCGCGGATCCCCTCGCCGTGATCGACGGCTGGGCGCGGACGGCGACGGCGCTCCACCAGCAGCCGATCTTCGTCCTGATCTCCGACGGCCGGCCTTCCCGCGGTCTCGAGGGCCTCGAGTTGGAGAGGGCCTTCTCGGAGGTCGCGTACGACCGGACGATGCCGATCTTCGCGCTGGCGACGAAGCCCGCGACGCATGCGGACGAGTCGCTCCTCCGCAACCTGTCGCACTTCCAAGGCGGAGACCTGTTCACGCTCCACGGCGACGACACCGCGGCCCAGGTCGGTTCGCTGCTCGGCTCGATCCGGGTCCCGATGCTCGTGGGCGTCCGGTCCGACCTCCCGATGGCCTCCGATGCGGTGTTCGCGAACGCGAACCCGCAGACCGTCGTCCAGGGAGGCGAGGCGATCGTGCTCGCGAAGCTCTCCGGCGGATCGGCCGATCCGATCGACGTGCGGCTGTCATGGACCGGTGCCGGTGCCGCGCAGGCCCTCGAACGGACCGCCTCGGGGACCGGCGTCCCCCTCCAATCGCTCCTCGGACGGCAATGGGTCCTCCTGAAGATCCACGGGATGCTCGCGGCCTTGCGGGCCCATGAGGACCCCGCGACCCTGGATGCGCTGAAAGCCCTGGCGACCGAGAACCGCGTGGTCACGCCGTACACGTCGCTCCTCGTGGTGATCCCGCGGACGGATCCGGGATCGACCGAGGCGTCCCCGGCCGCCGCCGATCGGGCCTTTGCCGGCATCGGGGGAGGCCTGTTTGCCGCTCCCGCGTCCTCGGGCCGTGGGGGGCCGATCGGCGTCTTCTCGCCGCTCGAAATCGAGGGCCGGAAGGCGGAGGCCCTTCGGCAGGACTTGGCGAACCCCCTCGTCGCGGACAACGAACTCGACCGCCGGATCTTCGTGGGTTCGCCGGAAGACCAACGGATCGATCCGACGACCGCCGTCATCCGATTCCAGGGGACGTACGTCCGCGTGCTGGAGGTCGGGAACGAGCTCGTCGGGGTCTTTCCGGACGACTTCCGGGGCCTGTCGCTCTATCCCACGACCTTCGGGATGGCGCTGAGCGCGCTCTCCCTCGCGGCCCTGTTCGTGGTCCGACGGCGGCGTCCATCGGCGTCGACCGCGGGCTAGGTCCCATCCGGGGGCTTTCGAGAACCGTCGAATAATGTCCATATATGCCCCCCGCCCCATTCGACTCGCGAGGCCTACAGCCATGGTTCTCACCCGCGCCGCCGCGATAGCGTTCGCCTCCTCCGCCGCCCTTGCGGTCGTCCTCGCTTCGTCCGTGGCCGTGGCGGACGGGAGCGACTCGGACGGAGACGGCGTCCCCGACCAGCTTGAAGATGCGACGCAACGGACCGTTGCGGCGAGCGTCGCGGGCGATCAGTTCAGCGTGTCGAGCCACCTTGGCAGCGGCGCGGTCGAGGACGAGTTCGACTTGTCCTACCACGCCGGGACCTTCTCCCTCTGGTACACCCAAAGCAGCGGGGTCGACAGCTCGTACGAACTCCAAGTGGCGAACCTGCAGGCGTGGCAGGACCGGAACGGGAACGGTCGGATGGACCCGGGAGAGATCTCTCGGACGACCTCGCTCGGTTCCACCGCGTTCGCGAACGCCCAAGTGGCCACCTCGAATCGCACCGACGCGGACGGCGGCGTCGTGTATTCCTTCGTCGTCCGGAGCAACGACGGAAATGTCTCGTTGAACGTGACCTTGGCCCAACGATTCGAGCGCATCGACGATGCGATCCTCAGCCCGATGGAGGCACGGTTGGACCTCTCCATGAGGCAAGGGTTGGCGACCTCCGGGGAAAACCTCGCCTTGGGTTTCCGGATGGGCACCCATGAGACGCCTCGTCTCGAGGATCACAGCTGGCACGAGGCCTGTTCCTGCTTCGCCGCGGACGAACACGAGATCAACGTCACCGCGAGCGGTGAAGGGAGCCCCTCGACCGTCTTCTTCTCCTGGTCCGACCGCGCCGCCGCGGGCGGGACCTCGATTCCGGTGGCGTTCACCGGTCCCTCGGCCTCGAACCCGTACGGGCTGACGCTCTCCTACGCCCTGGAGACTTCGGCGCCGTCCTCGACGGTCGTCCAGCGCACGACGCTGGGAGTCCGCAGCGCGGTTTACGAGATCCGCCGAACCACCACTCCGGAGGTCCGAGGCGATCTTCCGTTGTTCGCCGGGACGTTCGCGGCGGTGGCGACCCTCGTCGGGGTCACGATCGTCCTCGCGAGCCGCCGCGCGAAACACCGGGAGGAAACGGGCCGGAAACCTTAACGCCGCGCCCCTTTACAGGGCGCGGTGGTTGGCTTGGCGGCCCTCGATACCGTCCTCCTCGCGAACGTCCTGCTCGCCGCGGTCTCCGTTTTCGCCCTCGCCCTGACCGTCATCGCGGTCCTCGCCTACCGGCGGGCGCGGGACTCGCACCTCGTGTTCCTAGCCTCCGCGTTCGGCGCGTTCTTCGTGAAGGGCCTGCTCCTGACGATCTTCCTGTTCGCGGGGAATCTAGGGCTGGGCCAGTTCTTCGTCCTGTCCGGCTCCCTCGATCTCGCGATCCTCGCCCTGTTCTACGGGTTCACGCTCCGGCGTTGAGCACTGCATGGCCAAGGACGAGGACATCCTGGCGGTGGCGACCCGCAAGAACCTCTACGATTTCGTCCGGCGGAATCCGGGATTCCATCTGCGGGAAGTGTCGCGGGCCTTGAATCTCTCGATCACGCTGGCGGACTACCACCTTCGCTTCCTCGAGAGGCACGAGCTGGTCACGTCGTCGATGGATGGAGAGTACAAGCGTTTCTATCCGAGGTCCACCCCCGGCCTCGCGGACGTCCCCGCGGCGCTATCGGAGGCGGACCGCCAGATCCTCGCGTACCTGCGGCAACCCGTCCCGCTCCGCGTGATTGCGTTCCTCATGGAGCACGAGGAGGCGACGCACAAGCAAATCCTCGAGCAGGTGCCGGTCTCGCCTTCGACCCTGTCCCATCACCTGAAGAAGATGCAGGCCGGGGGCGTGATCGACCGGGCCGAGGGGAAGGAGCGAGGCTACCGGATCCTGCAGCCGAAGACGGTCGCTCGCCTCATGGCGACCTACGAACTCGCGACGGCCGACCAGATTGACACGTTCCTCCGCGTGTGGGGCGAATTCCGCGTCTGATTCGGAGCGTGGGACGTGGGGACCGAACCTACAAGATGGTGGCGAGATCCGAGGCGACCCATTCGAGGAATTCTCGGTCCGTCGGCCCGAACGCATTCACCTGATCGGAGTCGATGTCAATTTCCACGATCGGGGCACCGTCGCGGAGGATCGGCACGACGATCTCGGCCCGCGTGTTGATGAAACATTGGAGGTACCGCGGATCGTCGTTCACATCTTGGACGACGACCGTCGCTTTCTCGGCAACCGCGGCGCCGCAGATGCCCTGCCCAATCGGAATCCGCGTGTGTTGCGTCGCGCTCGGCCCGGACCAAGAAGCGAGGACGAGTTCGGGCCCCTCGACCGAATAGATGCCGACCCAGGTATAGTGAGGGATCTTTCGCAATTCGCGGCAGACGAAATCCGTGATCGCCTTCCGCTGACTCCCGGAATGGATGATCTTCTGCAGGCGCGCGGCGACGTCGTCGTAACTCACCTTCCCCTTCTCGCCGGCCATGACCTCCCCGAACTTCCCCACGCCTTTCATGGCGACCGCCGACGCGTCGAAGGGTCGGGATTGCCATAAGCCTTGCGGCATGGCCCGCAACGAGGGACACCAGCCGACATCTCGAAACATCCAGCGGAGGGTTTGAGTGCCCCGGCGGACGGGTCTGAACAAATTCTGTAGAAGGTTGATATACCTCGAATCGGTAGAAACGATCACAAGCATCCCTCCAACAACGAGGCCGTTCCCCGGTTTTCCTCTGGGCGAACGGCCCACCTTTTTTGAGCTCGCGCGAAATCGGCTTTCGATTTCGAAAAGCGGGTCGATTGATTGAGCGGGATTCGAAAAACGTTTTATAGATTCGAGATTATTGTGGGACCGCTTAGACAAGCATCCCTCCACAACGAGGCCGTTCAGGATTCCTGGACGGCCCTTTATTTTGGTTTGTCCACGCATTGGCCTAGGCCATCGGAGGGAGCGAAATCCCGCGGGCGTCGATCCTCACGCGGCGGCCCACCACCTTGAGGCGTCCTTCCGCGAACAGGCGGACCGCGAGGGGAAGGAAGATGTGTTCCTGTTCTAGGATCCGCGCGGCGAGCGTTTCCTCCGTGTCTTCGTCCCAAACCGGCACGGCCTTCTGCAGGATGATCGGCCCTCCATCGACCGAGGCGTCGATGAAGTGGATCGTGCATCCGGTGACCTTCACTCCCGCCGCGAGGGCGTCGCGCGGGGCATGGGCGCCGGGGAACGCCGGGAGGAGGGAGGGATGGATGTTCATGATGCGCATCGGGAACTGTCCTAAGAAATAGGTTGTCACGAGGCGCATGAAACCGGCGAAGACCACGAGCTCCGTCTGCTTCTCTCGGAGGGTTTTCACGACCTCTCGCTCGAAGGCCTCTCGATTCTTCCCGAAGGTCCGATGGTCGATGACCGCGGCCGGGACCCCCGCCTTCTTCGCGCGCTCGATCACCGGCGCACCGGGGACGTTGCAGACGAGCACAACGAGGTCCGCGGCAAGATCGCCCCGATCCCTCGCGTCGGCGAGGCTCTGGAAATCTGTGCCGCGTCCCGAGGCCAAAATCCCGACGCGGAGGCGGCCCATCGGATCCCTCAGTGCTTGAAGAGCCGGGTCCCGGTGAAGACCATCGCTATGCCGTGCGCATCCGCCGCCTCGATGACCTCGGCGTCGCGGATGGACCCGCCCGGCTGCGCGACGACGGCGACGCCGCCCTTCGCCAATTCATCGATCCCGTCGCGGAACGGGAAGTAGGCGTCGCTGATCGCGACGCTTCCGCGCGCCGCCGTCTTGGCCTTGTAGCACGCGAGCATGCACGCGTCGACGCGGCTCATCTGACCGGCTCCGATGCCCACTGTCCTTTCCCCCGTGACCAGGACGATCGAATTCGATTTCACGTAGCGGCTCACGGTGATGCCGAAGACGATGTCGCGCACCTGGTCGGCGCTGGGAGACGCTTTCGTCACGACCTTGAACGACTCCGGCCGGAGCGGGGGAAAGTCCGTCGTCTGCAGGAGGACTCCGCCGAGGACGCGGACCATGTCCACGCCGTGCTCGGCCCGCAGGGGCCCGCGGGTCCGGAGGATGAGGAAGGCTCCCTTCTTCTTCGATTTCAGGAGTTCGAGGGCCGGAGGTTCATATCCGGGCGCAATCACCGCGTCGAGCACATCGCCCTTCATCGCCTTCGCCGTCGGGAGATCGACGGGCCGGTTGAGGCCCACGACGCCGCCGTAAGCGGACACGGGATCGGCCTCGTGCGCGCTCTGATAGGCTTGGACGAGCGTCGACCCGAGGGCGACGCCCGAGGGATTCGTGTGCTTGATCACCACTGCGGCGGGTCGCTCGAACTCCGTCGCGACTCGGAGCGCCGCGTCGAGGTCGATCAGGTTGTTGTACGACAGGTCCTTTCCCTGCAGACGTTCCGCGGTCGCCGTCGCGGCGAACCGGTACGGCTCGCGGTACAGGGCGGCCCTCTGGTAGGGATTCTCTCCGTACCGCAGGTCCGCGAGCTTGTCGTACGCGAGGCGGAGCGCGGGCGGCAGCGGATTTCCCTCGCGGGAGGCGAGATAGTTGAAGATCGCCGCATCGTAGCGGGAGGTGTACTCGAACGCCTCGCGCGCGAGTTCCTCTCGGAGTTTCCGCGGGATCGCCTTGTGTTCGCGATAGGCCCGGAGCACCTCGGGATACCGGGACGGTTTCACGACGACCGCGACGCGGGATGCGTTCTTCGCCGCGGCGCGAATGAGGGACACCCCCCCAATGTCGATGTTCTCGATCGCCTGATCGGCCGTCACGTCGGGCTTCGCGACCGTCTCCTCGAACGGGTACAGGTTCACGACGACGAGGTCGATGGCGACCGCACCCAGGTCCTTCAAGTCCTTTTCCTCGCCGGTCGGCGCAAGGATCCCCGCGAAGATCCGCGGATGCAAGGTCTTCACGCGGCCCCCGAGGCCTTCTCGCAAGCCTGTGTAGTCCGCGACGGTCACGACCGGAAGGCCCGCGGCCCCTAGGGTCTTCGCCGTGCCGTCGGTCGCGATCAGCTCGAAGCCGACGTCGCGCAGCCCGCGGGCGAATTCAACGAGCCCCTCCTTTTCCGACACGCTCAGGAGCGCCCGCGGGGGAGAAACCATCCCTATTACCGAGTCCCGATGGGGAGATTGCAATTAAAGGTTGGGACAGGGATTCAGAAACGGTCCCCCCTTCGAGCGAAGTCAGAAGGACGGCTCGGGACGTGGAAGGAGGCCCGCCTCCTTGACGACCCTTGCCACGACCCCGTCCCGGCCGACGGGCATCAAGTGCACGCCTCGGATCCCATCGATTTTCCGAAGGGCCTTGACCGTCCGCACGGCGATGCTCACGCCCTCGGCCTTCGGATCCGGCGCCTTCTCCATGCGGTCCATGATGTGTTTCGGGACCGTGGCCCCGAGCGTCTCGACCAAGAAGCGCGCCATCTTGGCGGACCTCAAGGGGATGACCCCCGCGAGGATGTAGACCTTCTCGTGGAGCCATTCCTTCCGCACGAGGCGCATCCATTCCTCGAACGCGTCGATGTCGTAGACGGCCTGCGTCTGGACGAAATCCGCGCCGGCGAGGACCTTCGCGCGCAACTTTGCGAACGACTCCTCCTTGGACCCGCGGAACGGATCCGCCGCGGCCCCGATGAACACCTTTGGCGGGGCATCGACCGTATCGCCCCCGCGCAGCCTTCCGCGATCGCGGAGGTCCCGAAAGGTTTCGATCATCTCCTCCGTTTTCAGGTCGAACACGCCCTTCGCCTCCGGTTCGTTGCCCGCGGAAACCGGGTCGCCCCAGAGGCACAGCACGTTCCGGATCCCAAGGGCGGCGGCGCCGAGGAGGTCCGCCTGCAACGCGATTCGGTTGCGGTCCCGGGCCACCATCTGCATGACCGGCTCGATGCCCTCCCGCAGCGCGATCGTCGCGGCCGCGAGGGAGGAAAGGCGAACCCGGGCTCGGGTGCAGTCCGTCACGTTGCAGGCATCGACGGCCCCCCGATACCGCGAGACGATCTCTCGGATGTCCGTCGGGTCTGCCGAAGCCGGCGGCGCGATTTCCGCGGTCACCGCGAAAATGCCGGACGCCAACATCCGCTCCAGGTGGCTCCCCGAGCGGACCGTGCGGACTCCGACGGCCTCCGCCATCGGACGGCGGAAAGCGCCGGACGCTATCTAGACTTCGCTCGACCGACCCGCGTCCTACCATCCGTACCGATCGCACAATTCCAACGTGCGGATCATCCGGAGGAGGTCCCGCGCGTGGAGGACGATCCACGGTTTCCGGAGGAAGGCGCGGAGGGAGACCTTCGCGTCGACCGCCCGCCAGTCGAGGCCGTGCAGTTCCTCGGTCACCGAGTTGATGAATGAGTCGTGCCAGGTCCGGACCCGGTCGATCATCTCGGAAAGCAGGGGATCCAGGAAGGGCGACGCCCTCAGGATGCGATCGTACGCCAGCATCGCCGGCGGGTCCTCTGTCCCGAGCGCGGCGACCGCACATTCGCCCGCGATGCGGCCGCTGAACAGGCCCGGATGGATCCCCGCACCGTTCATCGGGTTCGTGATCCCCGCCGCATCCCCGACGATGGCGAGGCCGGGCGCTGCGAGGGACGACAGGTCGTACCGGTACGGGATCGAGCCGGCGATCGTCTGCGTGCGCCTCGCGACGTCGATGCCGAACCGCCGGCAGAAGGCGACCGTCGCGGCGTGTCCGTCGATGGGCCCGCCGGCCCCGACGTTCACACTATCGCCCTTCGGGAAGACCCAGGCGTAGCCTCCCTGGTACACCCGGCTCACGAACAGCAGGAAGAAGTCCGGGTCGAGGATCGGCACGTCTTCCCGGCGGAAGCGGTACTCGTACGCGACGATCTTCTCCAGGGACCGCACGAGGCCGGCCTGTCGCGCGGTCAGGCTCGAGGGCCCATCGGCGCCGATGACCACGCGGGCGTCGAGGGACTCGCCGTTCGCTTGGACGCGCCAGCCACCGTCGTGCCGCGCGACCGCCGTCACCCGCGTCGAGGTCCTCAAGGTCGCGCCGTGATCGACCGCGTCGTTGACGATCCATCGATCGAACGAGGGCCGGTCGAGCGCGTATCCGGGCAGTCGCGTGATGTAAAACCATTTGCCGTTCGGGGCGACGCATTTCGCTCCCGCGACTTTCTGGGCGATCCATTCCTCCCGCGGTTGGAGTCCGTTCGACCGGAGACCGAACTCGCTCACGCCTTCGGCGCACTGCACCGGCTCGCCGATGATTTTCTTCTTGTCGAGGATCGCCGTCCGGTAGCCGGCCGAGGCGAGCTCTCGGGCCGCCATGCCTCCGGCAGGGCCGGCCCCGACGACGACCGCGTCGAACACATCCCGTCGGGAGGCGGCCGCGGCTATTTCGGCCTTATGCCGTGGCCTCCGCCGGGAATCGCCCGGCGAGGTCCTCGCCGTGGGCCGTCGTGCGATAGACGTAGGGCGGGACGCCGCGGCGGAGGGCGGGCCCCCGCTGCTTCGTGACGAGCCGGACCGCGATCAGGACGCGGAGGCAGTTGACGACCGTGTACTCCGAGAAGCCCATCTCCTCCACGATTTCGTTCACGCTCGCATCGGGGTGGTCTTGCAGGAAGTGCAGGATCTCGATCTTCTGCGGGTCCAACACCTCGGACGTCTGTCGCTTCTCCGGCCGCGGCTCGAGCTCCAGCCGCTCGTAGAGGCGCTTGCCTTGTTCCGAGGGCGTCACGACGACCTGGAGCAAAGCTTCTTTCTCGATCTCGAGGAGGTGCTTCGCGACCGCCGCGGGCGCGATCCCCATCTGGGCCGCCAGCTCCGAGATCTTGGAATCGCGGTTGCGGTACACTTTGTTCTCGACGACGATCGAAAGGACCTCGCGCTGGCGCTCCGTGAGGAGACGAGACCAGTCGGTAGAGTGCATCCGCGGGGCCCAACGCCCGGACCCGTCTTAAGCGTTTTTGTGGGAGCCCGTCGAAGGGTCTTTGTCTGACAAAATCACGGTACGGATCCGAGGTCCAACGCCTCCGTCAGACACGTCCATCGAGCCCGCTCCAAGCCTATAACCGGAGGCTCGACATCCCGACTTTCCGGTGGACCGGTGCCCGGCGAGCTGATCGACGGGAAGAAGATCGCGGACGAGGTCCGCGCGGAATTGACCTCCCGCATCGCTTCGCTCGCCGCTCGAGGGGTGGTGCCGGGACTCGCCGCGATCATCGTGGGAGAGGATCCCGGCTCGAAGTTATATGTGAAAATGAAAGGCAAGGCCTCCGAAGAGATGGGGCTGGCCCACTGGACGGTCGAACTCCCGGAGACGGTCTCCGAAGCGCGCCTGCTCGGCGAAGTTGCGCGGCTGAATTCGGATCCGAAGGTCCACGGCATCCTCGTGCAACAGCCGCTCCCTCCGCAGATTCGCGTGGACCGCGCCGTCGCCGCGGTGGATCCGCGGAAGGATGTGGACTGCTTCCATCCGACGAACGTGGGGCTCGTCCTGATCGGTCGACCGCGCTTCGCCCCGGCGACGCCCGCGGGCGTCGTGGAACTCCTCCTCCGCTCGGGCCACGATCCCGGCGGAAAGGACGTCGTCATCGCGGGGCGCAGCAACATCGTCGGGAAGCCCCTCGCGGCGCTCCTCATGCAGAAGGCGAAAGGGGCCAATGCGACGGTCACGGTCGTGCACAGCGGGACGCGGGACCTCTCGGCCCACACGCGACGCGCCGAGATCCTCGTGGCCGCGATGGGCTCGCCGCGGTTCATCAAGGCGGACATGGTCCGTGACGGGGTGGTCGTGATCGACGTCGGCATCAATCGCATCGCCGATTCGACGGCGAAGGGCGGCTACCGAACCGTCGGCGACGTCGACTTCGACGCGGTGCGTGCGAAGGCGAAGGCGATTAGCCCTGTGCCGGGAGGCGTCGGTCCGATGACGATCGCGATGCTCCTGACGAACACGGTCCGCGCCGCGGAGCTTCTCGGAGAAGCCTGAGCCGAAAGCTCTTATCGACACGGCCGATTCCTTACGCGCCATGAGGGTCCTCGTGGTCGGGGGAGGCGGTCGCGAGCATGCGATCGTGGAGGCCCTCCGGAGGAACCACGCCGACGTGTTCGCCGCGATGGCGAACCAGAATCCCGGGATCCGACGGGCGTCGAAGGATGTCCTCCTGGTCAACGTGACCGCGGTCGATGAGATCGCGCGGTGGGCGGTGGAGCGCCAGGTCGAACTCGCGATCATCGGACCCGAGGGGCCGCTCGAGCGAGGCATCACCGACGCCCTCGAAGCGGCAGGCGTCCCGACGGTCGGACCGTCGAGGGAGGCGGCCCAACTCGAGACGAACAAGGAATTCACGCGGGACCTGATGCGCGACCACGGGATTCCCGGGGCCCCGAGGTCCTGGGCGTTCGACGACCGCGAGGCGTTTTCGGACTTCGTGAAAGCCTCCGATTTCGAGTTCGTGATCAAGCCTCTCGGGCTGACCGGCGGGAAAGGTGTCCGCGTGTGGGGCGACCATTTCACGACGAAGGAGGAAGCCCTCGCCTACGGCCGCGAGATCCTCGAGAAGAAAATCGGCGGCGTCGCCCGGTTCCTCGTAGAAGAGAAGCTGGTGGGGGAGGAGTTTTCGCTGCAAGCCTTCAGCGACGGTCACTCGCTGGTCCCGGCGCCCATCGCCCAGGACCACAAGCGGGCGTACGAGGGGGACAAAGGTCCCAACACGGGCGGCATGGGCTCGTATAGCGATGCGGATCATCGTCTCCCCTTCCTCGCGGAGGGCGACTTCGCGGGCGCCCTGCAGACGATGCGACAGACCGTCGCTGCCATGGCCTCTCGAGGGACGCCGTTCAAGGGAGTCTTGTACGGCGGCTTCATGGCGACGAAGGACGGTCCCAAGCTCCTCGAGTTCAACGTGCGTTTCGCGGACCCGGAAGCGATGAACGTCCTGCCGATCTTCGAAGACGAATTCCTCGAGACGTGCCACGGGATCGCGGAGGAACGTCTCCCTTCCTCGCTCCGATTCGCACCTCGGGCGACCGTATGCAAGTACGTCGTCCCGATGGGCTATGGGACCCATCCGCGAGCGGGAGAGCAGCTCAAAGTGGATGAGGACAGCATCCGAACGGCCGGGGCGAAACTGTTCTACGCGAGCGTCGACGAGAGGGCAGGGCACCTGTATACGACCACCTCCCGGTCCCTCGCGATCGTCGGGATCGCGGCGACGCTCGGAGAGGCGGAGTCGATCTCCGAGGAGGGGCTCGCGTTCGTGGCGGGGAGCTTCTACGCGCGCCGGGACATCGGGAAGCCGGAGGTCATCCGCCAAAAGGTCGAGCGGATGCGGAAGATTCGAGAGGGCCGTTGAGGCTCTCGACGAAGCGAGCATCCGAGGTTCACAAGTGATCCACCTCCTCCGCGCCATGGGCTTGGCCCGGGGGGATTTTGGGTCGTTGTCGTCTCGAGATCCAATGTCTTCGTCCCATCTCGCGGTCTCAATCGATTTCCGCAGGAGCCATCGGAGAACCTCGGACGTTCAGGATCATGTCGCGCGCCCGCTCCTTGGACGGGTAGATGCAGTAGGTCATCTCCGTTCCCCACTTCGCGTTGGTGCGGGCGAAGATTTCCGAGAGGCCTTTACAATCCTGTTCGGTGAAATGCACGACCCCGAGGTTCAGGTCGAATTCGTACTTCGTCGCTTCGCCGCGATGGAACCGGAGGGGAATGGCCCCGTAGAGCTTGTACTCGAACTTCGAAAGCTCTCCGATGAGGTCGGCGAGGAGGGCCGGGTCTGCGAAGGGCTCCATCGGATCGAAGGGCGCCAAGACACTCCACCCCTGAAGAGCCCCTCAAGGGAGGTCGGCCCATACCCGCCCGGCTTCGACCGTCACCGGGTAGGCTTTCACGGGCGTCCGTGCCGGCGGGCCCACGACCTGACCCGACCGCACATCGAAACGGGATCCGTGCCAGGGGCATTGTACCACGAATCCGTCGAGCCGCCCCTTGCACAGCGGCCCGCCGAGGTGCGTGCAGGTGTTGTCGAGCGCATAGGTCTTGCCGGAGACGTTGAACACCGCAATCGTCCGCGATCCCACCGTCACGCAGGTCGGTTTCCCTTCCGGGAACCCCGCTTCGGCCCCGAGGTCGGTTCGCATGGCTGTGCCAAGTTCGCCCGGAGCATAAACCTAGCCCCAAAGGGCCATCGCAAATCAAGAACCGCTCGAGGAGATCTGGGGCCACCGGCATATATATTTACATGACCATATAATGAATCTTTTCGGAGAACGAAGGTGACCGGATGGTTAACATGTTAAGCCCCGGTCCACCGGCCTTGGCGCGCGAGTCCGGTTCCACGACGGAGGACCTCTCGCGTCAGTCTCGCGTCCCCTCGGTTCCGTGAGAACGCATTTTAATGTCCGCATCCAATCCCTTCGCGTGGCCGTGGCTCGCATTCGACGGCGGGGAGGGCCTCGCAGCTCCGCGGGGACCTCGGATGCGCGGTCCCTGGTCGAACTCCTGCTGCGGTCGAAAGAACCTTCGATCCGGTGGAAGACTCGCGTCCACGTCGTCGGCGAAGACCGCGATTCGAAGGCGATCCGCGAACTGGAGGAAAAGATCCGCACCTCCCCGCGCGTGCGGGCCCTCCTCTCCCGCCGAAACGAACTCGGTCGACCGGGGACGGCCCGAAAGGTGTACTACAAGTGGCAGGGGGTCCACTGGGTCCTCGCCTCCCTCGCGGATCTCGGCTATCCCCGCGGGGATAAGACCCTCCTTCCGATCCGGGACCGGATTTTCGAATGTTGGCTCAAGCCGAACTACTTCCGCGAATTCGTGGCGCGCACGGAGGCCGAGGCCTATCGGCACGAAGGAGTGCCCGTGATGCGGGGCCGGGCCCGTCGATGCGCCTCGCAGCAGGGGAACGCCCTCCGGTTCCTGACGGAGCTGGGACTCGCCGATGGGCGGGCGGATTCCCTCGTCGAGCGGCTCCTCCGTTGGCAGTGGCCCGATGGCGGGTGGAATTGCGACCGGCATCCGGAGGCCGACACGTCCTCGTTCATGGAGACGCTCCTGCCCATGCTCGGCTTGGCGGCCCACGCCCGGGACCATCCCTCCGCGGGTCTCTCCCGGGCGGTCGATCGCGCGAGCGAGGTGTTCCTCCGGCGGAAGCTCTTCCGGCGGGCCACCAACGGGGCGATCATCCACGCCGATTTTGTGACGTTACACCATCCGCGGTATTGGCACTACGACATCCTCGGAGGCCTCACGGCGATGGCCCGCCTCGGCAAGATCCGAGACCCCCAATGTGGGGAGGCCCTCGACCTCCTCGAGGCGAAGCGCCTTCCCGACGGCGGATGGCCCGCGGAGCGGCGCTTTTACAAGGTCCGGCCGCGGACGTTCGAGGCGAACTCCGACTACGTGGATTGGGGCGGGACAGGTGCTCATCGAATGAACGAGTGGGTCACGGCGGACGCCCTCGCGGTCCTGCGGTCCGCAGGGCGCCTCGACCTCTGACCGCTGGGCGTCCCAGGCTCGCGGTTAACATGTCAAGCCTCAAGGATGTAAATCGAGGTCAACGGAATTGGTCCGGCCCTTTATCCCTGCAACCTCGCCATCTCGACCGTCAGGGTGTTCGTTCGGTCGGCGATTTCTTCGATGGCCGCTCGGATCCGCGCTCGAAGATTGCCGACCACTCCTCGGGCGAGAGGCGTTCCTTCAACGCTTCGCTCAGCGTCTTTAGCCGCGATCGCGAGTCCTGCGAGAATGTCGGCGACATCATCAATCCAGACGGTCTAGAGGCTCGTTAGCCTTTGCCATCCTTGGTCGTCGAGCATGCTAGGCACGTAGCTTTCGGAACGCCTCGACACTCGTTCGCGGGATTGCCACGGGAGCGATGGTCACCCGGACGCCCAAAGACCGCAGGCGGGCCGCGAGTTCTTCTGCGTCGTGTGATGGCATGACCAGGACGGACTGTCCGATCCAGGTGACGCCGTTCCGGTGGATGAAGCCGGGTTCGTCTCTGGCCCTCCCGTAGACGGTTCGCTTCCTGCCGAAGACGATCTGGCAGACCTGGGCGGCGACCGATCGAGCGCCGCCAGGCACATCGTACGAAAGAAGGAACCGGTCGTCCGCGGACGATGCATCGGGGTTCATGAGATATATATACATATGGCCATATAATAGTCTTTACATGGGAGGTGAGCGAAAGTACCTCCGTGGTTAACATGTTAACCAGGTCCGGACCGTCCCATCGGGTCCGTCGCGGTTCGGGTCTCATGTCGCGGACCGAGTCCGGAGGGCGAATCCTCATTAACGGGATGGGGCATCCGCGCGCTGTGAAGAATCTCGACGACGTGATTGAAGAGATCGAGTCCCGTCTCGATGAGAAGGACGAGGTCCGGGAGCTCACGATCAAGTCCTCCCGGACGATCGCCCGCTTGAGCGGCTCGGCGATCCAGGGGATGCACCGCGGGCAGAACGTCGGCGGGGCACTGCAGGAGACCCGCGAGGAGATCCTGAAGCTCCGCAGCCTCCTGAAGGACCACCCCGACCTGTACCACACCGGGATCGTCGAGAACGCGATGCAAGAGGCCTGCGAGGCGTTCCTCGTCCACTCGATCCTGGAAGGAGAACAGCTCCCGGGCCCGAGGGACATCGGTGTGACGGATACGGCCTACCTGCTCGGCCTCGGAGATGTCGTCGGGGAGTTGCGCCGCTTCTCCCTGGAACACCTCCGTCGAGGGGACATCAAGCTCGCCTCCTCGTTCCTCGAGAAGATGGAGCGGATCCTCGACGCGCTCATGCGGTTTGACTATCCGACCGCGCTCGTGGCCCTGAAACGAAAACAGGACATTGCACGGAGCCTGATCGAGAAGACCCGAGGCGAGGTCGCGGTCGCCGCGCGAAGCCAGGAGCTCGCGGACAAACTCGACGCCGTCCGCG